>Ga0334882_1000173_pt1 | contig 114329 bp, 92 predicted proteins | sample GraSluR1_MG_5_FD_207226 | JGI IMG/M metagenome (GOLD analysis project Ga0334882, IMG submission 207226) | Sludge microbial communities from methane-producing bioreactor in Wageningen University, Netherlands - Granular Sludge_15_04-R1 | ecosystem: Engineered > Bioreactor > Anaerobic >...
TGACTACCCTGACATTCCATTAATTATGCACCCCTTTGGGTTGCGATTGTATTCCTCCGCTTCGCTCCGCTCCCGACCTTCGGTGCGGGACTCCGCTTCGCTCCGCCCCCGACCTTCGGTGCAAGACTCCGCTTCGCTCCGCCCCCGACCTTCGGTGCGGGACTCCGCTTCGCTCCGCCTGCGGGGCAATCGGAGGGGGGTGCCCTAACATTCTATTATTATTCAACCCCGCCGGGGTTGCATCGTTGCCACCTGCAACCTGAACCCTGAACCCTGCAACCTGTAACCTGCAACCTGCAACCTGTAACCTGAAGCAAGTACACTAACTCTTCTTCTGCTGTGAATCGAACCCGCTGCGGCTTGCACTTCCCCATCCCTTTTTACCACGCAGAAAATCGATATTGCCCTTTACGGCAAAGTATGTGTGAACGGGATAAAAGAATGGTTCAAGCAGTGATGTTGCAAGCAGCTTAAGTACATCCCGCTTCTTCCCGTACTTATGAAATGTGATCTCCTCAAACAATACCGCCCATGTGGAAAGGCTGACAGCAAAAGTATAGACAAAAGTGAAGAGCAAAAGGAAAAATGGAAGGTTCAACTTGCCGGCAATTACAAGAATAATTGTGTAGACAATTCCCAGAAAAGCTATCAGAGGAGCTGCCCATTCGAAAAAGAGCCAGTAGGGATACCCCAGGAATCCCAGCCTGCCGTACTTCTTCCTGAAGAGCATCTTTTTGTGAGTCCATAATGATTCTATCAGGCCCCTTGTCCATCTCGTTCTCTGTCGCCTCATCGATCTCAGGTCAGCCGGTACCTCTGTCCAGCATAACGGATCGGGGATATAGGTAACCTCGTATTTGACATTCCTCTCGGCCATATAGCGCCTCATCCTGAGAACCAGCTCCATATCCTCTCCCACGGTTTTAATGCTGTAACCACCGGCCCTGATGACTGTCTCCCTGTCAAACATGCCCATGGCTCCCGAGATGAGCATCAGTCCGTCAAGATGGCTCCAGGCCATGCGCCCCAGCAAAAAAGCCCTGGTGTATTCCAGCACCTGCAACCGCGGAAGTATCTTAACGGGCAGATGTATTTTCCTTATAAACCCCTTCTCAATATCGCATGAGTTGACAATCCTGATAACACCCCCGGTTCCTATTACCTTCTTCTCCTTCTCCTCCAGAAATGGCTTTATAAGTTTCAGTATTGAGTCAGCTTCAATGATTGAATCGGCATCAATGGCCACAAAGAGCGGACTGCGGCAGATGTTTACCCCAGCGTTGAGACTGTCAGCCTTGCCTCCGTTGTTTTTGTCGAGAACAGTAAGCCTGTTGAACGAGGGATTCTTCGATTTATATACACCGCGTATCCTTTCGCATGGTATGCGGTAGTCAAAATAGTAGTTGACCCTTACCAGCTCATAGGCCTCCTTTATCTTTGCGAAGGTGTCGTCAGTAGAACCGTCATTTACAATTATTACCTCAAAGTTGTTATAATACAGAGAGAGCAGTGTTCTCACATTGTCGATTATCGTCTTGCTCTCGTTGAAGGCAGGTGCAATAATTGAGATCTTCGGACTGAGAGGCGAAAGGACAAGCGAGTTGTAGTTAATGTAGCTATTCTTTCTCAGGTATTTGCGCAAAGCCAACGCGGAAAAGACACCAAGCAGCAGGTATGAGCTGAAAAGTGTCAGCGTCAGAAAGAATATTATTTTGCCCAGTACTATATCCATAACTGTTTATCAATAGATTCTCCTGTCGAGAACATGCCTGATAATAATATTGTAGTTCTTGTATTCCGATTTCATAAGTTTGATAAGCGCCCTGATACCCTCTTCTCCCATATTCTCAATAGCCTTTGTCGCCTCTATCTGCAACTGCACATCATCCTCCTTGTCGAGCACCAGCTTCAGAAAGCCCATCATGCTCTCATCAGGCATCTTGCCCATCGACTGCAATATCTCAAGGCAATTATGGTAATCCTCATTCTTGTACATCCTCTTCATCGGCTCGAGTGTCGATCTGAAATTCATATCACCCGAAATCTCAACGGCCAGCTTCCTCACCAGCGGATTTGCATGCGACAACACCTCCCTTACATCAGGTTCAGCTTCAACCTGTTTGAACTCCCTGATCATCCTTAATGAAAACATAATGACGGTATCATTGAGTGAAGTAAGCCACTGCCTGAAATCAGGCGGCTTCATTTCATGCTGAACCAGAAGATCATGAAGCGTTATCTGCTCCCATAATGAAAAGGGGCGTTTAAGGTGATGCAGGAACTCAAAAGGATTTTCATCACTCAGGCGCACAAGCGCAATCTGAGCCTCCATCCTGAGTATTTCATTGCCTGAATTCAGGACTTTGTAAATCGCATCGTTCGCATCGCGTATGTTCATGAATGCCAGTTCGCGGAAACCCTTTATCTTCCTGTGCCATTTCCTGCTATGGGCCTTTGCGACCGAGTCGCGGTCAAGGCCGAGCAACAGGTAAAGCCTGCGCAGCTTCTCTTCTGCATCCCCTTTGAGATTAACACTTACGTCAATCATCTGATCTACAAGCACCTGCCTTCTGAAGTCATCAGAAGCAATCCGGCCAAAATCATCTGAAATAGTGTCACCAAAAAGGTAATCGATTATCAAGCCCTGATATTTCTCCATCAGATATTGCCTTAGTCTCTGCTCCCGCTCCATTCTGGTGCGGTTCAACAGAATAACCACCAACAGCGCCCCCATGGAGATAATTGAAGCTATGATAACTGTTATCAGAAGATTTACGAATGCAACAGAACGGCCGAAGTATTCAACCCTGCGTAACCAGGGACTGCCTTCTTCTGCCCGAAGAGGTTCCCCCCTGATCGCAGGGCTGACAGTACCGGACGGAGACCTTAACGAATCGGTGGCATATTCAAAAGGGACCTGCCTATCTGGTGCTTTCCGGATAGTGCATGAACCGGACATCAAAACCAATATGATCAGAATGATAACCCTCATCTCCGCGGAATGATCTTGCGGGTAAGCATTATTGTGCCTTCAAAGCGGTTGCGGCTGACTGACTCGAAGTACTCCTCGCGGGAATAGCCAATACCCGCACGAAGAGCCATTTTACCGGTAATCTCCTTGTTGAATATCACTTTTATGGTGGTTGCACTCAGCCTCTCAAGATCAATAATAACATCAAAGGGTTCATCCGGGGCGGTTCCGGTTCCGGCAGTAAGATGGAGATAATCGGTATCATTAAAATACCGTCTGACATTCATAAAATAAGAACCGGTAATACCTGAATCCTTAAAGTATAAATAGATCTTCCCGTTTAACCACCATTTGCCCAGATACTTCTCCAGACCGGCAACTGCAATGAAAATATTCCTGTCAAAATAGTAATAATTCAGCCCTCCCGATGTAACCCATCCTCCCCCGTGAGAATACCACAACTCGGCAGAAGCCCTGTGACGGGGGAAATATGTGCCCGGACTCCATGCATAGTTTATCCAGCCGTAAACTGAAGGAGAGATTACCGGCCATGCCTCTGTTTCCAGCTGTAACTCCGTCACTCCCGATCCGTCTGTTTTGATGTGACCTGTGTTTATCGAGGCCATCAACTTACCATAGTCAGTTCTGTGTAGTGCACCGGCCTTCCATACCTGCCACAGCCTGGTGTAAGGCTCGCTGAAAGTGTCAAAGTAATAACCAGCTACCACCTCGGTTCGTGAAGCGGCTTCAATGCTGTCACGTAAAGCCTTCTCAGCAGCCGCCCGTTCGCGTGCCATAGCTTCAGCAGCTTCAGTCTCAGATCCTGCCTGCCACCTCAGTATGTCATCTTTTGCCTCAATGGCATCTCTGTTTTCCGGTTCCGCCACAAGCAATTCCTCAATTGTGGAGAGTCCCTTATCATAATCACCCTGCCAGCCATATACCCTTGCAAGAAGTACCCTGGCATCTCCGTAAGCCGGAAATGAATCCAGAAGGTTGAGCAGATGTTTTTCAGCCTCGGCAAATCGGCCTTCAAATGCAACTTCGCGAATGCGAACCAACTCTGTTTCAGGATCAGTATTCTGTGCGTCTGCTACGAGCGTCAGAAAGATACAAACCGCGGAGAGCAGCAGCTTATAAATAAAAAGCCTGATGGTCATTTTCAGCTGGCTAAAACAGATCTTACCCTACCGACAATATCAGTCATGTCGACAGGTTTTACAATATAATAATAGACACCCAGTTCTTTTGCCTGCTTTTGTACCTGCGGGTCACTGAAGGCTGACACTACAATTACAGGTGTCTTTTTTTTAAGGTCTTTCCGAAGATATCTTACAAGTTCCAATCCGCTGTAATAAGGAAGATGAATATCGGCAATTATCAAATCGAAATCCTTCGATCCTAACACTTTCATTGCCTCTATACCATCTCCGGCAATCTCGGTCTCAAACCCCTCACGAGTCAAAACTGCATCCAATGCCCTGGCCGACAGCTTATTATCTTCACAAATAAGAATAGTCACAACTAATAGTACAGGTTTTGGTAACAGAGTGCAAAGGTACTATAAAAAACAGTACCTGATCTTGCTAATACTCCTTAATCCTTATATTTCTGAATCTCACCACTGACCCGTGACCCAGAAATCCTATATGTCCGCTACTGCGCTTCAGCCCGGGATGATTCTCACCGTCAATAGTACCCTTATCCCTTGATTCGGCGATATCACCGTCAACAATCACATTACCATTCAGGGTGATCTTTATAGCAGTACCTTTAACTATAACCTCCTGTGTGTTCCATTCACCTACCGGATTCAGATATCCCCTCCGCGCCGGTATCACACCATAAACAGATCCATGGTACTGATAAGGTCTGAGATTCGCATATATAGGTGCCGTATCATCAAGAATCTGCAGCTCCATACCCACGTAGGCAGGATCTCCTTCAAGAGGAGACCTTATCCCGAGTCCGTTATTGGCACCCGGGGTAAGCTGGAACTCAAACCTGAAAATAAAATCGGAATACTCCTTTTCAGTAAACAGATTACCGCCGCTGCCCTTTTCGGGTTTAATCACTATCACGCCGTTTTCAACAACATATGATACCTTATCGCCGATCCAGCCATCCAGGTTCCTGCCATTGAACAGCGCCACAAACCCTTCAGCCTTCTCTTCAGGTGTGAGGCTGTAGTCATCAGAGCTAATCTCTCTGACATATATATCCCTGAAAGCAAGATCAGTACCATGCGCCTGAAGTTCAATAGCCTCTTCAGGGAAAATAGGAATCGATCTGTCCCAGTAGTTCTCCATCACAACATCGTCAACCACCAGTATGCCATTCAGCCATACAGTAACCCTCTCTCCTTCCATCACAATCCTGAATGTATTCCACTCACCTACCTGATTGTCGGCAACAACAAGGGGTTTCGACTCATGCTTCTGGTTGTTGTACAGCCCGCCTGATCCCACCTGTGCTCCTACATCAACGCGTGAAGTATCCCATATCTGCACCTGTGGCGATCCCCTGAGGTATATGCCACTGTCTCCATGCCTGGTGATCTTCCAGTCGACCAGCATCTCAAAATCACCGTAGTGCTTAACCGAGCAAAGGTTGTCTCCGCTGCCGGAGAACCAGATCATGCCATCGCGTACGCTCCAGTTGCGGTGCATTTTTTCGTCCGCCTCTTTCTGCCTTGCAGCCAGTTCAGCCGGCGTCATCCTGCTGCGGCTGATCGGATTGCCTACCAGGCCCTGCCAGCCGTCAAGGTTTTCACCATTAAACATTGATACAAAACCCTCATCATCGGGCATTGATTCGAGGTATTTCCTCATTCTCTCCTTGTCATATTCACTCTCAAAGCCCATGAGATGCTCAATACTCTCTTGCAGTATCTCCCTGACAAGAAATCCTGTCATCCCTATATTTTCACCGGCAGGTGGCATCGCTATCTTCATTGCCGCCCGGGCTGATACAGGAGCAAGTTCAGTATTATCGAAGAACCGGCTTACAAAGAACAGCGACTGGTAAGTTCGTATGTTGCCTGCAGCGTCAATAATCAGCTCCTTACGCTCATCTGAGAATGCATATGGCAATATCTTTTTCAGATAGAGCAGTTTTTGCTCAGGCGTCACCGAGGCATTCACTGTCTGCCTGACAAAAGACTCAAAGGAGGCATTGCCGAATCTCTTGTTACCTGATGCCACAATATCATAAAGTGAATTTAGTGCATGATGGTCAGACCAGTAGAGAAGGGCCTCAAAACAGATATCCCTCATTTCTGAATCACCCTCTTCAAACTCAGCCAATACGGCCGATGCAGCTTTTGCTCCGCCTATTCTCGCCAATACGGGAATTAGAACCGTTTTATACTTTTCATCCTTCAGATATTCAAGCAAAAGACCTGCCCTCTTCTCCTTATCGGGATTATCAGCTACTGATGCTACGAGAGCCTGCTGCAACTCACCGGTTTCATATCTGTTATCACTTTTTTCAATAAGTGCGAGTATCTCAGGTATATCCTTTTCTGAGGCCAGGCTCTTCATAGCCATAATTGCCGCTGCACGCAAACCCTCATCTTCCGATGCCGTATATCCGTAAACAACCCGAAAGTATTCCTTATTCCCACTCCATGCCAGAAGGCCTATTATTCTCCCCGCGGGAACTGCATGTGCACCCGGGAGCTCCCGTGCAAGCAGGTTTGTTACTTCTCCGTCGAGCAGGGTAACAAGCACCGAAGATACCGCAGCCTGATCGGCATCGTCATGATATTTAAGCAAATAATCAACCAGGTCTTTTATAGCGTCTCTCCCTGCAATTGCTGCCAAGCTTGTCAGGGCAGCCTGCCTGACACTGCTTTCACTGTCGGAAAGCAGTTCCCTGACGGCCGTCAGGGCATTTCTGTCGCGCCTTTCACCAAGCATTGCAACGATTTCGGCTTTTGGCTCCCCTGAAAACCTTTTCAACTCATTCAGCCACATATCTGTTATTTCTTCATCTTCGAGTGAGGCGGCTATTCTCATAGCAGCCCCTCGCAAATCTTTATCACCGGTCTTCATTGCCTTCACAAGTTCTCTGTGTGCTGCCGGCCCGTGATATTCCGCCATCATTTCAAGGACAGCAGCCCTGTATTGCACCGATGGGGTTTTAGACATTACCTGTTTTAATATCCTGTCCATACCTTTAATATCCCCACGTACACCCATATTGCCTGCAAGGTCAATAAGTGCTGCGGTAGCCCGCGTCTGCTCCCAGCTATATGAAGCCGCAGCGGCAGCCTTCGTCAGTATTGCGGCAGCATCAGGGTGGCCCGTTGCAGCCAGAGCCCTGTATGCCGCTGTTCTGACTGCCTCATCGTCCGCTACCGCCAGTAGAAGCATCTCTTCTGTGATTATTGAGGATCCTATAGCAGCCAGGCCATTAAGTATCGCCGCAGACGCAAAAGAGGCATCTCTCGTGAGAGACTGCAGCAGCACATCGGCGCCGGCATTGCCTCCCACAGCAGTGATGGCAGCCACTGCTGCCTGATATAATTGCGTGTCTCCTGTCAGCGCCTTCAGAACAGGCAGTGATTCATCAGAACCAACATAAATAAGCTGGCTTATGAAAAAGGATGTCACCTCCACATCTGCGCTCCGGCCTGTCCATTCCAGTATCTTCTTCTCCCAGGCAGACCGTCTCTGATCATTACCGGTTGAAGAAAGGTGCCTTGACAATCCCTCAATTGCAATGCGAACCCTTGTGTCATCTCCCGTTCCTGCAGGAACCACCTGCCGCAATATCATATCAAGACCGTCACTGCCAAGGGAATACATCTCATCCATGAATTGTGCCGCCGACTGGTTGTCCCCGGCAGGCATCTGTGCAAGCAGGTCTGCTACCCTCGTCTCAACTGTCCTTACATCCTGTGCTGATGCAGGCAGTAATACCACCACCGCAACCAGAACAACCATTAACAATCTTTCAATCCTCATAACTGTTACTATTTTATTCGTATTTTTTTTATCACATACCGCACCCCAATCCCAATGCCCTTTTACGCCACCTACGCCACCTACGCCCTTTACGCCCCTTAAGTCATTACGCCCTTTATGCCCTTTATGCCTATTACGCCTATTACGCCTATTACGCCTTTACGCCTTTTTTTACCCCTACTACATCGACCATTCTCCCCGCATAGGCTGGTCTATCATTCTGTTTGCGGCATCGTCATTCACAAACAACTGGCTGACAGGATCAAACATCAGGTTCCTTCCCAGCCTCAGGGCTACAATGCCCATATTTACCAGAGTGCACGAGCGATGGCCGTTTTCCTCATTGAGGGCAAACCTTTGGCGTGTCTTTACCGATTCTGTAAAGAAGGTCACCTGAGGTTCAGGATCAGGCATAGTCTGCATCAAGCGGTCCAAATCCTTTATATCAGACCTGAAGCCACGATATATCTTTCCTCCGGGGCCTTGAACATAGGCTGCCTTCTGGTCGCTGTTCTCCCCGTCAAGAATTATCCTGCAGCCGTCGGCATAGGTATATGTTATGCGTCGCCACGAACCTACCGCATCGTAGTGTTGCTGTGGAGCATCAATTTCGACGGTAACCGGACTGGTATCATCCTTTCCGAGGAGGTATTGAACCGGATCAAGATAATGCTGTCCCATATCTCCGAGGCCTCCTCCGTCGTAATCCCAGTAGCCCCTGAACTTTGCATGTACCCTTTCAGCATTGTAAGGTTTGAAAGGAGCCGGCCCAAGCCAGAAATCATAATCCAGATTCCCGGGTATTGGCTGCGGAGCAAGGTTGTGCTCTCCGCTCCAGAAGAATTTCCAGTCAAAACCGGTAACTCCGCTGACGGTGAATGTCAAAGGCCATCCCAATATTCCCGAATTGATTACTTTTTTGAGCTGTCTGGCAGTTGTTCCCAGTCCGTAAAACTGGTCCTTAAACCTGAACCATGTGTTTAATCTGAACATCCTGCCGTTTACCTTAACGGCTTCGACAAGTTTCTTACCCTCTCCTATAGTCCTGGTCATAGGCTTTTCACACCAGATATCCTTTCCTGCTTCGGCTGCCATCTTAGCCATGATACCATGCCAGTGAGGCGGGGTGGCAATGTGTACAATATCGATGTCGGGTCTGGCTATAAGTTCACGGAAATCGTGATATCCTTTAACTCCGGGACCGGCGATTCCAAGAGCCTGCTCCAGATGTACCGAATCGACATCACAAATGGCCAGTAACCTTGTTCCTTCATATCCAAAATGGCCCCGACCCATGCCACCTACTCCGATAACCCCCTTTGTAAGCTGATCGCTGGGGGCCATATAACCCTGTCCGCCCAAAACGTGACGTGGAACAATTGTCAACGCAAATGCTGCAGCGCCTGTCTTCCTGAGAAAACTTCGCCTGCTGTTATTCTCTTTCATTCATTAGTATTTATTAATATGTTTACTGTAGTACTGAAATATTCAGGCTTTACAATTATTGAATCAGCTCTTTTTACCGGTTCTATATGCTATGATAATTATAAATAATGACCAGGCCGTTTCTTTCTAATCCGGAAACTGTCACTATCCAAAGATATAGATTAAGTCTGTTTTTTAAAAGAGGAGAAAAGTCATCTGCATACAGGCCATTACGACCTGCCATACCGTCAACCAGCCAAAGAAAACTAAAATCTTATTCCCTGTGACCTTCCCTCTGCTCTGAGCCATCCTGAGCTTTGCGCCATCGCCCTGCCCGGCATTAGAGGGGGGGTCCCGATTCTATTAGTATTGCACCCCTCCGGGGTGAGATTGTATCCCTCTGGGGTGCGATTGTATCCCTCCGGGGTGAGATTGTATCCCTCCGGGGTGCGATTGTATCCTGCGCGGCAATCGAGGGGAGGGTGCCCTGAGTCTGTCCTACTTTAACAATTGCAGACCTTCAAGGGCTGAGCTGCCACCTGGAGTATTCAGCAGTGCCTTCTGAAAAAGTACCTTAGCCTCCCTGGTATTATTCAGCCTGAAATGAGTCCATGCCAACATTGTAAGTCCGTCGTAATCAAATGGAAAAAGGTTGACCACCTTTTCAAAATACTTCAGGGCTTTTTCAAATTCATTACGACCGTAATATATTAATCCCAGCCTATGCAATACAATTGAATAATTCGGGGTTATCTCAAGTATCTTCTCATACTGGCCTATTACTTCACTCCAGTTACCCATCGCAGCTGCCGGATAAACGAATCCCAGTCTCGGCTCAACTGCATATGGCATCAGTGTTATAGCTCTTGTATAGTATGCTTTTGATTCTGTGAACCCACCTGAGAGATAAGTCAGCCAGCCGAGTCGGAGATTGATCTCATATGATTTCTCATCATAAACTGATTTCAGAGAATTAATTGCTCCAGTATATTCTCCTGTTGCTTCCTGGATATAGCTTTTCTGAAAGGCGTCTCTCGTTGCATTGAAATCAGTCTGGGCATCAGCCTGTGAAGGCATTAACATGGTTAAGAACCATGTAATCACCGATAGTTTTGCTAAAAGTTCCATAATATTCCTCCGTTTATATTATAACTATAATATTCAGCTATTTGATCGCTGGTGATTTTATTATCAAATGTATATCTGGCAGTATTATGACTGTTCAAGCCTCCTCCTGCAAACAGTGTTACTCCTGACTTTCCTCCCAATGGTACCGAAAGGTTTATCAGAAAACGTCTTGTGAAATAATCGGGACTATTGAATATATATAGTCCATTACCAGTAGAAGTGTTCCATAAGCTGCCATTTATTGCAGCAATATCAAAAGAGATTATTCCGGGGAATGATACGCCTCCCGAAAGTGTATATGCCGGTTTTATTTCATTAAAACGGCCATCAGGTTGAAGTATGCCGGTTATACGACCTCCTCCATATAATCTACTGTTTCCCAATGGATAAAAAACGATTCCTGCTTCACCCTGAAGAACTGTTCCGTATCCATATCGGTTCACCGCTGCAGAGCCATCCAGTGCAATATATCCGCTACGCTTTCTTATACTGGCTCCTGCAGAATAGTGTAATGATGTACCCCGGGTTACAGTATAAAAACCCGGCGACATACTGCCACCGGCAATAATATAGTCATAAATGGTCAGTGAGAGATGTAGCCATGGGCGAAAACTAAAACCATTTTTGCCGGCTACTATGATACTCCCATAGTACTGATTCTGAACAACTTTATGATTCGTCAGGTTTATTGTCCTGATACCGTCGTAATAATGCAGCAGGCTTTGTTTGGTGATGTTATTAAAAGAGTGCGTATAGTAAACCCCGGGAGAGATCATATGAGACATTGATATTGAAGGATTGGTCAGCAACCGGCCTACTGTGGTTGTACCAGGATAGTAGTCGTCAAAAAAAGTTGCAGGATCACTGACAATTCCTTCTGTGTCAAAGTCATTAAAGTAGAACGACAGCCATACTGTATTTTTTGCAAGCCGGCCTTCATCAATTATCCTGTCGCGGTGCTCAACTGTCATTAAAGAAAGTATTCTTGAGGCGGTTGGAAATTCGCCAGACAGCAATCTGCAGTAAAACAGGTATTCTGTTGCTATCGGATCTTCACTGTTAAATTCAAGAGCCTTTCTGAACTGTTTTTCGGCAGCAGCATAAAATGACCTTTCATACCAGGCAATTCCCAGTCTCATTCTCATGTAATAGAAATCATGTCCTTCAGAAAGAGCCTCTCTTGCAGCCTGAGTCAGATCCTTCCAACGACCTTCCATATAAAGATTGTAAGTCAGGCTGTCATGATATCTGAAGCCTTTCATTTCCTGGGCATCAGACAAGAGACTAACAATTAATAATGCCGTTGCTATAACTACCGATCGCATCTTTTAAATTCCTTTACACCTTTTCTATCAAAAATTTTAAAAACTGATATCCCTTTTTCATCGAGTTTTATTTCATATTTCGCTTCTGACAGGCTCCTGTTATATATCCTTTTTGCAACCTCAGTGTTAAGCTTTATCTCAAGCGGTTCAATCTCTGACGTGTTATCCTCAAACTTGAGTTTGAACTGAGGTTTCAGATACATATGAAAGGGTGCTGTAAAATCATGAATCCACAGCAGTGGCCCCTTAAAAACCATATTTACAGGCAGGTTGTCAGTTATTTCAAAGCCTCTGTAGTAACCCAACGGCACCTTGTAAGCAGCCATGAAGAACTGAAACAGAAGAGACGTTTTCGGTCCGGTAAAATGGGTGAAGTAAAACATGCTCTCATCGAACCTGAACCATGCTACGGCGCCGGTGTCCCGGCATCTTATATACTGGAAGTTATAGGCAGATGTAGCTACTTCCCATTCTATCCTTCTGCCACCTTTCTCAGGTACCCAGCATATGTCTCTGCCGGGTATAAATCTAAAGCTGGTCTTAAGAAGATTGTTCGTTTCAACATTAGAAACCAGTTCATTTTCACCTGGTATTCCGTATGAAACCAGGCTGGGGCCATCATCGGAGTGTCTGATGTAATTTGCTATCCTGTAACTCAATGTCGGTGAGCCTATGTATGGCGATGACTGAACCTGGAAATGGAGATGGGGATACGGTGATCTTCCTGAGTTCCCACATTTACCTATAACGTCTCCGCTTCTTACTCTTTCTCCCTTCTTTACTTTGACGGAACCCGGACTTAGGTGGCTGACAGAAGTATATAAATAGTCGGCATGTCTGATAACTACAGTGTTACCCCAGTTTTCCTTCACATTAGCCTCTCCTATAGTGTTATCGGCAACATCATCGGTTACCATTTCAACTATTCCGTCAGCAGCAGCAATTACCGGTTTGCCATAGCAGTAATATTCTTCACGATGATCACCTTTACCACGATGCTGCCGGCCATTCTTGTCGGTGATAATAAAATCCCATGCATGGCGCCATTCTCCCTTATGGGTGTGAACACCTTCATGCCCCTGCGAGACTGACCAGGTTCCGAAAAAGGGAAACCTCAGCGGCATAATCTCGTGTCTGAACCTTGCCTTATCATTTACCCAGGCATAAAGATTTCGCTCAGGAGAGTTTTGCTGAAAGACCACCTCAGCCATTCCCCTGGTATTCGCTGTGCGGAATTTGACAGAATACAGGAACAACAGCACCACTATGTTGAACGGAAGGGCATAGATAGGCAATAATAAGAGAGTGAAGGCCGATGACAGACTTATGGTAATCAGGGCAACTATCGGTACAAGCACAACAGTCCAGATATATGATCGCAGCGAGGGCACCAGGAAGAAACCACCCACAGCAACCGAGGTGAGAATATAGTTAAATCCGATATAACTATAGTTCAGGTCTGATATTTCAGCACCGGCGAGCTGGTAGAAAAAATATGCAGTGAAAAAACCCAGCAGTGAAAGTGAGAATGCTATTCGCGAGCTTAGAAGTAAACCTGCTGCAATCAGGATACCTGCAAAAGTATTGTACTGAAAAAGAATAGCCCCAAGAGACTGAAGGTATATCTTTAATGGTCTTGCAAATTCCAGTTGATTCCACCATTCATATAACCCAACCATTTTACTTCCACCGAGAATATACAACTCATTGAAAGTATATATCCCCCTCTCGCTTATTCCAAGAAAGCTGAGTTCACGTGAAGCCAGAGTGAGCACCCATGCGCCAAAAAGAAACGGAATACTCAGGAACGGAAGGCCATATTTTGCCAATATACCTTTTACAGAAACTGAAATAAAAAGGGTAAGAATAGAAGCCAGTATGATAATAAGATATAGTAAAAGGCCCGGTTGAAACCAAATACCAATACTGATTCCCACAAGAAAACTATTGAAGCCGTATGTTCCGGCAGCCATCTGATTGCGGTCAAAGCCCAAAAGAAAACCTGCGGCACATGTTGTCAGTACAGCAGTAACACCGGCAATACCAGAATAAAGATCAATGAAAGAGACTATTAGCAAAATGATGGCAAAAGCCAGGTTGTCTGAGAAGAAAACCTGAGAATAACTCCTCATAATTCCCTTAAGAGTAAACTTAATCTCTTCCCTGATACCAGCCATAACAGCCTTATTGATGATCCGCTATTTAACTACTGTCTTAAGATGAGACGGTACAACCTCAGCCGAAGTAACAGTCTCAAGTGTCTCTGCCTTCCTTACCAGATGGGTCTTTCCACTAATGTCAATCAATACAACATTCGGCCGGTATGTTATAAACTGCATCCACTGTGTCATGTTATATGCTCCGATCCTCTTTACCACAAACCTGTCTCCTTTTTTCAGGAGAGGAAAAGCTATTGCATCACGTACTACATCAATATTCATGCAGAGTGGTCCGTACATTGTAGTCTCCTCGAGATGATCGGAAGTCTCCTTTGCCGGATGAAACTCATGATCGTACCAAAATGATGTGAACAGTATGTTAACCCCGGTATCAACGATTGTCGACCTTCTGCCATCTGACAGTCTCTTATTTGCAAGCACCGTTCCAATCAGGAAACCTGCATCATCGATAAGAGCCCTGCCTGTCTCGAGAATAAGTATAGGCATATTTTCAGGAGGGATATCTGAGTTTATTATCGCACTCGTTATTGCCTCGGCATAGTCATCAAAGGTAGGTACGGTATCCTTCCCCTGCCAATATGCTCCCTTCAGAGTATTTCTTGATGCAAAACCTCCTCCCATATCAATATATGATACTGCCTTACCATGTTTTTTCTGGGTTCTGACTGCCAGATCGCAAAGTTTGGAAGCTGCAATACGATAAGCTTCAGCAGTCAACATAAATGTGCCAATATGAGTATGAAGACCTGTAAAGACCATATTATCGTCCAGCATTATGCGGTTAATGGCATCCCATGCATCACCGTTCTCATAATTGAATCCGAACCGGTCCCACATCGGATATACTCCGGTATCCATATTGACCCTTATGGCCACCCTGGCCTTCTTTCCTGATTTTCTACATATTGATGACAAGGAATAGAGTTCATCAAAATGATCTATATGTATCAGAGAGTCATTCTCCACGGCAGTTTGAAGATCTTCATCACTCTTATCAGGTCCGTTGAATATTATTTCACTTCCCTTAACGCCGTTTCTTATCGCTTTTTCGTACTCAAAGCCTGAAACTACCTCGGCCCATGAGCCTTCGCTATGATAAATACGGCAGACTGCATCGAGATAATTGGTTTTATATGACCAGGCAAACCTTACCTTTGGGTATCGGGTCTCGAATGCTGACTTTGCCTCGGCGAAGGTATCCCTTATTGTCTTCTCAGAAACTACAAACAATGGTGAACCGTAATTAACTGTAAGTTCATCTACCGGAACATTGTCAATATGTGTAACAGGGTCACTATGTACTGCCATGCCAAATTTACTTGGCACTCCTGCCTTTATCTTCCTTATAAAAGGACGTTCAAACTGTCTTTTCATTGTAATATCTTTCATTTTATAATTCACCCTCCATAGTCAGCTTTTCAAAATCGCTGATATGCTTTATCAGATCATATGAGTAGCGGATAAACATTACTCCTGTCTTATACGTATCAAAGGGTCTGGTTTCCAATCCCATAGCAAGCTTTGCAAGAGCTTCGGGAAGGTTTTGCCCTGCACCTACAGCCAGATACACCCATGCCGGTATCCTCGGATTTATTTCTATCAGGTATAATTCCCCCTTGTCGGTTCTTATCAGCTCAAGTTCCATCCCTCCCCGCCAACTGGTTTTACTTATCAGACTGCGGGTCATTTCAAGCATGTTTTCGTCATCGAGGGTAATACCGGCCCAGGCTTTTCCCTTATCGGTAATATAGAGTTTACGCATTGGTACAGCACTTATTGTATTTCCCATTCCGTCTCCAAGTGCAATAACATTTACTTCTGTACCCTTTATAAATTCCTGAACAACCACCGGCAATCCCCATTTTGCCGCTACCTTATTATAATATACAGCGCTTTGCTCATAATTATAGGCTATATAAGCATCATAGAACTTTCCCTTGATCACGGCCGGATATCCAAATTCTTCCTCCACATTAGCCAGATCGGGGAATCCTGTAAGGGGCCTTCCGCGAGGAACAGCAACACCATACTTGCGGCCGTATTCAGGCAGGTTAGACTTATGTCTTTCATCAAACTGCCTGAGGGTCGGAAGAAAAGTACGAATGCCATTGGCTCCAAGGAGGTCTGCCGACTTCATAAACGCCAATAATTCAGCATCGAAATTGGGTATGACGAGATCAAATTTTTCCTTCTCATGTATTTTCAGCACCCTGCGTATCAGAGCATCAGAGCCTTCCGACGGGTATGGTATCTGGTAAACCCTGTCGACATGATCCTTCATATAAATTCCCGGCTCCAGATTTTCATATGCCAATCCGATAATCCGTGTTTCGAAGATCTCTGATTCGCGTAAAGATCTGATAACAGGTATGCCAGGCCCGGGATTATCGGTATTATTAAGGCCGGTAACCGCAACTGTAAGTTTGATCCTACTCATCACCCTCAATCAATCTGAATTGTTTAAGCATACCTGTAAAATCTACCAGATAACGTTCAAAATCGTCTCTGTCAACCTCGTATTCACCAATGAAATAGTCGGTAATTTCAGCAGTGGTTTTATTATCCTTCAGCATGTTAAGTATTTCAACACCCTGAACATTTAGCGAATAAGACTCCCCTGTTGAAGGATCGAAAAGGAATCCTGATTCACTGATGGCTATATTTCTTTTCAGTCTCATAGAATAACTATTTGCGGTTTAGACCCACGGAAACTGTTTTTCCTGCGGTGAATACAAATATCACAGGAAGAAAATGAAATACTGATGAAGAAAACAAAAAAACTCAGTCCTGAGACTTCTGCGCTGCGCTCTGAGCCATGATGGCCGAACCCAGCAGAAGCATCATGCAAATTACCATAACCGACATACCCCATGTGGCATTGCTGACATCTGTTATCCAGCCCATTATAAGAGGGAAGACGGCACCTCCGCTTATCGCCATCATCATTAGTCCCGATATTTCGCTGCTGCGCTCAGGGAATGCCCTTACCGTAATTGAGAAGACCAGGGGAAAGATATTGGCTACGGCAAGCCCGGTGACAAACACCATGGCCCAGACAACTGCACGGTCAATTCCGGCCGGCATTACAAGAAGGATGACAAAGGAGATAATTCCAAGTACTGATGTCCACCGGTAAAAACTTACAGACGCTATTCCCGTCAGCAGCAATGCCCCCAGGAAGGTCCCTGCCATACGACCCAGGAAGTACACGCTTCTTCCAGACTCGGCAGCCTCCTGCAGGAAACCATACCGCTGCATCAGAAACTGTCCCGAGTTTGAATTGAATCCTACATCGACTCCTACAACTACGAATATTGACAGTACCATAATCAAAACGAACCTGTTTCCGAGCAGTTTGAATGTTGTTCGCGGAGTAGCTTTTATTACTGAAGGGGTCTCGGCTATTTTTACCGACGCCAGCCACAATACTGAGAGAACCGATACAACCCCGAAGACCAGAAAAAGCAGTTTCCAGTCACCGAACCTTGCAGCGAGATAACCTGCCAGTGGCGGGGCAATCATAGACCCAATAGCCTTTATGAACTGGGAAAAACTAAGAAAGCTTGAAGCCCTGGTTCCCGGCACAACGTCAACCAACAGGGGATTTGCCGAGACCTGTACTATAGTATTTCCGATTCCAAGCAAGGCAAAGCCTGCAAGTACCATCGGAAAGCTGTAGACAAAGAATGGCAGTAGCATTCCAAGAGCTGTGATAAGCATACCTGCATTCAGCATTACCTTTTTTCCTATCCGTGACTGGACGATGCCAACAGGCACCGACAACAGCAGGAACCATAGGAAAGCGGCCGAGGGAATCAGCTGTGCAACAGAAGAGCTGAGGTTCATGTCTGCCTTTACCCTGTCGACGCCTATGCCGACCATATCAACAAAGCTCATCACAAAGAATGAGAGCAGTACAGGCATTAGTACTCCGTAGTTTGTTCTGTTATTCATAGGTTAACTGTATTTGTTCGTAGGGATAAATATTGATGTTTTTACATAAGAGGCAGGGCATGCTGCACTGACTTCCAGAAATCATCATCAAAAAGAAAAGCACCTCCAAGAAGAGCTGCCTCCTCTTTCAGTTCTGACATTTCAATACGGGCGCTGCAATGTTCCCCTGCCAGGCTCTGCTGTAATGTTTCTATGAAAAGTTCCCCTGCATTGGAGATATTACCTCCTGTCACCAGCACTTCTGCGCCAAAACGTTTCAGCCAGGGGGCCAGAAAATGGCCGAGGTTCCTTCCAAACCTGTAAAAAATCTCTGCAGCCCCGGGGTCGTCTTTAGCTATAGCCGCCAGCTCTTTCACTCCTGTCAGCTCTTTGCCTGATACTGTTTTATACTCTTTTATGAACCAGCGTGTTGAAAAATAGTCATCGGCAATTGAGTTTTCATATGGAAGGTGCCATACACAGCCCAGTTCAGGCACCAGCGGGCCATCGACTACCGGTATCTTGTTTTCAATAAAGGCGGAACCAAAGCCTGTACCAAGAGTAACTGCCATGGAGCGTTGTGAACCGGCGGCTTTGCCTTTCCATGCCTCACCTATGGCAAATGCTGATGCATCATTGATAAACCTGAATTTGAATTCTTCGGGCAGTTCAAGTGAACTGCGCATGGCATCGCCAATATTAAAACCGTACAGATTACCGTATTTTGGTACTCCTTTGAAGAGTGCAATACCATTAACATAATCAAATGGCCCCGGCATGGCAAAGCCGATACCTTCCAGCCTTCCAGATGAGGGTATGCGGCCGATTGTTTCCCTCAGGCAGGAGGACCACTCATTAATAATTCCTGCAGCCTGAGCCTGGTTATTGACATATTGGTCAGAGAAGGTATCACTAATTATGTCTCCTGTTAAGAGATCGACAGCTGCACTGGTGATATGACTGCCCCCTACATCGACAGCTATTGCAAATCTTTGATCCATAATCAATTGTCGTAATTATTAATAATTCAAATATCGACCTGCCAAAAAGGTATGAAAGTAATTATTTTTCCGGACAGGTAGCAATTATGGTTAACTGTAATGGTTAACTATTTTGTATTTTTTATGTTTTTAAATTATATACTGATTGTATCAGTCATCAAATAAACTGATTACCTTGGCCGGTGCATTGGCCTTATCAGCCTTTGAAACCAAACTTTGAAACATTAACATAAACGGGTTTATACTATGAAAAACAGACTGATCCTTTCAGGAATTATTATCCTGTCATTGATTGCAATGTCATTATCTGCCCAGCAGGTACCGGCTCCAAAGGAGCATTTCGGGTTTAATATAGGTGATGACTACTGCCTGGCTACCTATACTCAGACCGAGGCTTATTTCAAGAAGCTTGATGCAGCTTCTGACCGTGTTAAGATTTTCGACATAGGGCCCACAGAAGAGGGACGGCGTCAGTATATGCTGGTGGTTTCATCGCCCGGCAACATAAGAAATCTCGAGCGTTACAAGAACATTTCCCAGTCGTTGGGCCGTGCACAGGGTATAACCGACAATGAGGCCAGGACTATGGCACAGGAAGGAAAGGCTGTTGTATGGATTGACGGAGGACTTCACGCCACTGAAACGGTAGGAACGCACCAGTTAATAGAGACAGCTTACCAGCTGGCTTCGAGAAGCGACAAGGAGACGCTTGAAATTCTCGACAACGTTATAGTTCTGCTGGTTCATGCAAATCCTGACGGCCAGGAACTGGTTTCCACATCTTATATGAGGGAAGAAGATCCTACGAGGCGAAGGACAAGCATTCCGAGATTGTATCAGAAGTATGCGGGTCATGACAATAACAGGGATTTCTTCATGAACAACCTGAAGGAGAGTCAGAATATCAGCCGCCAGCTTTATATAGAGTGGATACCTCAGATACTGTACAATCACCATCAGTCGGGACCGGCTGGTACCGTTGTGGCCGGGCCTCCGTTCCGCGATCCCTTTAATCATGTATATGACCCGCTGGTTATTATCGGCCTTGACGGAGTCGCAGCCTCGATGGCCAACCGTCTTATTGCAGAGAACAAACCGGGTTATACCCAAAAGGGAGGTTCTCAGTATTCTACATGGTATAACGGAGGGTTGAGGACTACAGGATATTATCATAATATAATAGGTATTCTTACTGAGATAATCGGAGGTCCGACACCAAGTTCAATACCACTGGTTCCTAACCGTCTTGTACCAAGCAGCAATAATCCTTTTCCGATTGAGCCCCAGAGATGGAACTTCAAAAAATCAATTGACTACTCACTTTCGCTCAACTACGCAGTTCTTGACTATGCCAGCAGGAACCGGTACCATCTGCTCTACAACCTTTACAGAATGGGCATGAATGCAGTTGAAAGAGGAAGTCAGGACTTCTGGACAAAGTATCCGAAGGCTGTTGATGCTCTGAGGGAAGCTCAGGAAAGAGCCAGGTCATCGGAAGGATCCGGTTCCGCCAATCCTTTCGAAGATATCTTCAGGGATCCTGAAAGGAGAGATCCAAGATTATTCATTGTACCTTCTGATCAGGATGACTTTCCTACTGCAGTAAGGTTCATTAATGCCCTTATAAGTTCAGGCATACAGGTACATATTGCGACATCAGATTTCAATGCTGCAGGTAAGAATTATCCTGCCGGATCGTATATCGTAAAAACAGCACAGGCGTTCAGGCCTCATGTACTTGACATGTTTGAACCACAGGATCACCCCAACGATCTCCAGTACCCTGGAGGACCTCCCATAGCACCATACGATGCTGCCGGGTGGACACCTGCGTTCCAGATGGGGATCAGCTTTGACCGTCTGCAGGATGACATCACCGGTCCGTTCAGGGCAATACCATACGGTGAATGGCAATCGCCTCCGGTACCGGAAATGCCAGCCAGTGCGAGAGCAGGATATACATTCAGCGTCAAGGTTAACAACTCTTTCAAGGTTGTAAACGATCTTCTCAGTGAGGGCATCAGGGTATTCAGGCTACCGGATGGAGACAGGAATAATCCGATGTCAAATCCGGGCGACTTTTATGTACAAGCATCTGCAAAGGCACGTACGGTACTCTTTAAATCAGCTTCAGAAAACGGAGTCAAGGTTAATGCACTGAATAGCGCTCCCACACCAACAGAAAGAATACAACCGGCAAGGATAGCTTTATGGGACAGATATGGAGGATCAATGCAATCAGGCTGGACAAGATTTATCCTGGAGCAATTCAATTTCCCGTACGAGCTGATATTTCCTCAGAGGATAGATGCCGGAGACCTCAAAAAGGATTTTGATGTCATCATTTTTGTTTCAGGAGCCATTCCGGCACCACCAAGAGGAGAATCAGGTTCACAGGGCTCGGGCAGAGGCGGTGGCGGTGGACAGAACCTCAGTGGGATACCTGCTGAATACCACCATATGGTTGGAAGTATTTCATCAGAAGAGTCAATACCACAAATAAAGAGGTTCCTCGAAGAGGGTGGCGTGGTGATTACAATGGAGTCCAGCACCAACCTGGCTCAGCATCTGGGTATACCACTCGAGAATGCCATGGTCAAAACTGATGAGAACGGCAGGGAAAGGAGCCTCTCCAGAACAGAATATTATGTTCCGGGAAGTGTTCTTTCGGGCGACATAAACAGTGATGCAAGAGCAACATGGGGTATGCCCTCCGTAGCTGACTTCTATTTCAGTAACAGCAATGTTTTCAGATTCGGGGAGAATGCAGCTGAGATGGGAGTAAGGAAGCTGGCATGGTTCTCAACCGAAGAACCGCTGAGAAGCGGCTGGGCGTTGGGACAGGAGTACCTTAAAGATGGTATTATTGCAGCTGAAGCTCCCGTTGGTAAGGGTAAACTCTATCTTTTCGGTCCGAATATTACTTTCCGCAGCCAGCCTCACGGACTGTTCAAACTGGTTTTCAACCAACTGTATAAATAGATAAAATAAAGGGTAGAGACAGCAAAATACCATTTTTTAAATAATTTACTATTCGTATATTTAAGGCTCTGTTCCATAACCCGGGACAGAGCCTTTTCTTCTATTTTAATAGTGTAATTAACAGCACCAATGATATTTCATTAACCAAAAACCAACCAATCATGCCCAAAGTAACCAAAGAAGAGGCGCTCCTTTATCACAGTAAGGGACGCAAAGGTAAGGTGGAGGTCATACCGACCAAATCCTACAGTACTCAATTCGATCTAAGCCTTGCTTACACCCCCGGTGTGGCTTTCCCCTGTCTGGAAATTGAGAAAGATCCGGAAGATGCATACAAATACACCGCAAAAGGGAACCTGGTTGCTGTAATCTCAAATGGCACAGCAGTTCTCGGTTTGGGTGACATTGGCGCTCTTGCCGGAAAGCCGGTGATGGAGGGTAAGGGGTTGCTCTTTAAAGTATTTGCAGATGTGGATGTCTTTGATATTGAGGTTGACGAAAAAGATCCACATAAGGTGATAGAGTTCTGCAAGCAGATAGCTCCCACTTTCGGAGGTATTAACCTTGAAGACATCAAGGCTCCTGAATGCTTTGAAATAGAGACAGTGCTCAAACAGGAGCTTGATATACCTGTTTTTCATGACGATCAGCACGGTACGGCCATTATTTCAGGGGCAGGACTGCTGAGTGCACTTGAGATCACCGGTAGAAAGATAGAAGATGTAAAAATGGTTGTGAGCGGTGCCGGAGCAGGAGCTATCAGCTGCACAAAACTCTATGTCGCACTTGGCGTTAAGAAAGAGAATATTGTCATGGTCGACAGTAAAGGTGTGCTTACACATAAACGCACCGACCTGAACATTCACAAAAAAGAGTTCGCTACCAATCGCGATATAACTACACTGGCTGAAGCTATGGTTGGTGCAGATCTGTTTCTGGGACTCTCAGTTGCGAATATGGTTACCAAAGAAATGCTCAAATCAATGGCACCCGATCCGATTGTGTTTGCGATGGCTAACCCCAATCCTGAGATAAGCTATGAAGACGCAATGGACAGCCGTGACGACCTGGTATTTGCCACAGGAAGATCTGACTACCCAAACCAGATAAACAATGTTCTTGGATTCCCGTTCATCTTCAGGGGAGCTCTGGACGTCAGGGCAACAACAATTAACGAAGAGATGAAACTGGCTGCCACCCAGGCTCTCTATGAACTGGCAAAACAACCGGTTCCCGATAGTGTAGCTAAAGCTTACAATGTTGATAAGCTCGAATTTGGCAGAGAATATATTATTCCCAAGCCCCTTGATCCCAGACTCATCTCATATGTCGCATCAGCAGTGGCAAAAGCAGCTATCGACACCGGGGTTGCACGACTGAAGATCGATGACTGGGATGCCTATAAGGCAAGCCTGACAAGGCGAACTGCCGAACATATTAGTAATATTGCCAAAATAACAGGTCTGTAATTGCAGATCGCAGATAAACAGAAAAAGGAGGCTGTCTTAAAGGGGCAGCCTCCTCTTTTTATTGCTTGCATTTAACAATTCAACTTATTTCTTTTTCTCTGTTCAATGGCACAGCAAACTTTAGCATCATACATCGAAACGATCAGCGATGCGGTTTGCTGTATAGTGAAAGAGCCTCTGTTTATAGTCGCATCGAACAGATAATCGATATTAATTGATTTCTGCTTCAAAAATGTCTGAATCAGCTTAAACCGCTTCTCATCAGTATCTACTACGTACTCTTCGGCAGTCTCTATGTCTACATTCTTTTTCTTCATCACATTCTCAACCCTCCAGTAGAAAGGTGCCATAAGCCTGATATGAAGGGCATCCGCTATCTGGTGAGCTATCGAGACTCCTCCCCTGCCTACTACGACCACATATCCTTCTTTACAGATCGAAAGAACTACATCCTCAATGGCTCTCTTGATTTTCTGATCACTTACAAATGACCCTGAGAATGCCATTATCATTTCTGAAAGATTAGAATGCTCTATTCCCTTATAAAATGATTCAACGCGGGCATCGTCAGTATTTATCTCTTTTGCAATTCTCTGAATAATGTCCTTATCTATCCATCTCCATTTAGTAACATTATATTTCCTGTTAAGCATCTCAGCAGTCGATTCGGCGACCTGTCTTGCATCGCAGCCCGTTTGCCGGGAGATCGTAATAACAGGACCATCTTCACTCTCAGGCTGTCCGAGGATAGCCTCCCTGTGTCTCTTGTCAAAATAGTCGAAAAACTTCTTCATTTTCCTGATTCTCTTCCAAGATATTAGTAAAGCAGCCATGAAGCAAGGTCGCATTAAAACATAATCCGCAGACGGTGCGGTCGGGAATAACCCCGGAGCAGAAGGTAATCAATAATGTGAAACTGTCTTAATTTACGATTTTTTTTTAATCTGACATCTCTCTTCTACCGGTTTTTTGAAAATCTGTTCAATCGGTGACATACACTAAAGACAAATTTTACAATCGTTGCGACGTTTATGCAGGCCGGTTACAGACCGGGAAGAACCACTTGCCGGACAAAAGGTCTTTTACGTATAATATGAACCAATGGCTATTACAACGCACTTCTAAAAGTTTTATCTTTATTTCAGACTAAAATGAATAAAAAATGGACCCACAGATTCTTACCAGGCCAGAACTTATTTGGTTCATTATCGGACTAATATTCCTTATTCTGGAGTTAATACTTCCGGGATTTGTTATTTTCTTTTTCGGCGTCGGTGCCTGGGTAACCTCCCTGGTATGCCTGATAGCCAATCCTGGTACCAACGCACAGATAATTATATTTTCACTTACGTCAGTAATGGCCCTGATTGTACTCAGGAGACTTCTCAAAAAGAAGTTTTTTGACAGCAAGGATGGCAGTTCAGCATTGGCTGATGATGAGTTCACGGGAAGCAAAGCCGTAGCCATAACCTCATTCGGAAAGGGAGTCAAGGGCAAGGTCGAATTTAAAGGTACTTCATGGCCGGCGATCTCTGATCAGGATATTAACCCAGGTGACACGGTAATTATAGTTAGCAAGGAGAGTATAAACCTATTTGTTGAACCAATTAAATAAAGACATGGAAGCATCAAGCGCCACATCCACAATCATCCTGTTAGGAGCAATATTCCTTGGTTTTATTGTTATCCTTTCAATGATTAAGATCGTTCCCCAACGATCGGCATTCATAGTTGAAAGACTCGGAAAATACAGAGGAACTCTGATTGCCGGTTTTAATATCCTCATTCCTTTTATAGACAGAATAAGGTACAAGCACACTCTAAAGGAGCAGGCAATCGACGTGGCCTCTCAAACATGCATTACGAAAGACAACATTTCAGTTGAGGTTGACGGCATTCTCTACCTGCAGGTAATGGATCCTCAAAAAGCATCGTACGGAATTGACGATTATCGGTTTGCATCTATCCAGATCGCTCAGACAACGATGAGGAGTGTCATAGGAAAACTGGAACTTGATAAAACCTTCGAAGAGCGTGATACCATTAACACTTCGATAGTTGAAGCCGTAGACAAGGCCAGTGAGCCATGGGGTATCAAGGTAACCAGATACGAGGTAAAGAACATTACACCTCCGCAGAGTATCAAGGATGCAATGGAAAAGCAGATGAGAGCGGAAAGGGAAAAGAGAGCTAAAATAGCTGAGTCTGAAGGAGAAAAGCAGGCTAAAATAAATGTGGCCGAAGGTGTTAAGCAGGAGTTGATAGCGAAGTCTGAAGGAGAAATGCAGAAACGCATCAATGAAGCCACGGGTAAGTCTTCCGAAATAGAACAGATAGCAACTGCAACTGCCAATGGTTTAAGGGCCATAGCAACCGCAATATCAGAGGATAACGGCTTAAACGCTGTTAACCTGAGAATAGCAGAACAGTATCTGTCAGAATTCGGCAAGCTGGCTGCACAGAACAATACCATGATTATTCCGTCAAACCTGACCGATATTGCAGGAGTTGTAGCTACGGCAACATCGGTATTCAACGAAGTAAAGGATAAAAAGTAGGGCTATCGGCTAAACAAATCCGGGATTTAAAATGAAAGCGGGAGACATTTTTTGTTTCCCGCTTTCATTATTAGTAATAGCTTCTTTTAATCAGAGGCTCTCATGTTCTGTCCTCCTGATAATTTCATTCTGCAAATCCTCTCCCAGATCGTTGAAATAGTCACTGTAACCTGCCACCCTGACAATGAGGTCACGATAGAGCTCCGGATTTTTCTGAGCATCCCTGAGGGTTTCCGCATCTACTACATTAAACTGAATATGATGCCCGTCAAGGCTGAAGTAACTGCGTATCAACGCCGTCAGCTTGGCATAGTTTTCTTCATCTTCAAAAAACTTAGGCGAGAATTTCTGGTTCAACAGTGTTCCGCCAGTGCGCAGATGATCGATTTTTGATGCAGACTTTATCACTGCTGTCGGTCCCTGCCTGTCAACTCCCTGAAATGGAGATATGCCCTCTGATAACGGTACCCATGCTCTTCGTCCATCAGGTGTAGCCCCAATCACACTGCCAAAATAGACATGAGATGTTGTCGGAAGCATATTAATCCTGTGTATTCCACCCCTGGGAGTAGGTCTTCCATTGACTGCATCATAGAAGATGTCAAAAACCTCGGAAGCATGTCTGTCGGCATAGTCATCATCGTTTCCATACTTTGGGGTGTCATATATCATATCGTAATGCAGCTGCTCATATCCCTCAAAATCAGCTTCCATCGCAGCTATAACCTCCTGCCATGTATACCGGCCGGTATCATAGATATTATATCTTACTGATGTCAGAATATCGGTTATCGTTCCAAGACCAACACCCTGAATATAAGTAGTATTATATCTGGCACCTCCACTGTTGTAATCCTTTCCGTTGGCTATACAATCTTCAATCAGAAGCGAAAGAAAAGGAACCGGAAGATAAGTTGAGAATACCCCTTCTATCACATTGTTACCTCTTACCTTGATATCAGCAAAATAGTTGAGCTGTTGTCTGAAAGCATCCATCAATTCATCGAAACTCCTAAAACCGGCGATATCTCCGGTTGTTAGGCCAACCTGTTTGCCTGTTCGTTTGTCGAAGCCATTGTTAAAGGTTATTTCAAGAATCTTAGGAAGATTGAAATAACCTGTAAGCCAATAACATTCAGTGCCAAATGCCCCGGTCTCAACACATCCGGAAGCACCACCGTTCCTTGCATCAACAATACTCTTTCCCTGCCTGATCAATTCCTGAATTATTGCTTCGGTATTGAAACATGATGGCTGGCCGAAGCCAGTCTTGATGATGTCAAGGGTCTTGTGTATAAACCTGTCAGGGTTCTTACGGCTTATCTGAACCATCGAACTGGGCTGGAGTATCCTCATTTCCCTGATAACATCAAGGAGTATATAGGTCATCTCATTAACTGCATCGCTGCCGTCAGGTTTTACCCCACCGAGGTTAATAAGGCAGAAGTCTGTATAGGTGCTGCTCTCTTTTGCGGTAACACCCATTTTCGGGGGTGAAGGATGGTTGTTGAATTTAACCCAGAAACATCCCAGGAGTTCATAAGCCTCCTCCGGCGTTAGCGTCCCGTCACTGAGCTGCTTCTCATAAACAGGCATAAGATGCTGGTCGAGTCTTCCCGGATTGAACGAGTCCCAGGGATTAAGTTCGGTAATAACCCCAAGATGTATGAACCAGTAGTGCTGCAACATCTCGTGGAACGTCTGAGGTGCATTAGCCGGCACCCTCCTGCATACGGCGGCCATTCTGGTCAGCTCTTTGCGCCTGGCACTATCTTTTTCTGATGATGCGAGCTGCTCAAGCTTTTCAGCGTGCCTTTCAGCATACATAATAATTGCATCGCATGCAATATTCATGGCTTTAAGCTCCTCCTGCCTGTTAAAAGCTTCAGGGTCATTGTAGAAATCAAGCTTCGCCCGAGCATTGGCTATCTCCCTCTTCAGGTCCAGAAACCCCATTCTGAACATCTTGTATCCAAGAACAGTATGCCCGGGAGCCCTCTGCTCCTGAAATTCGGTAAAAACTCCTGCATTATAGGCACTGAGCCATTCGGGTGTCATCAGATCCATTATTCTGTCACGGTTGCTTTTACCCTTCCAGAAAGGAATTATCTTCTCGCTGTAAGCCTTTTTTACCTCTTCATCAACACGAAAGAAGACCTTCTCCCTTGAGTCAAGTACTTCCAGATCTTCTATCGTATGAAGACATATTTCAGGGTATGTGGGTGTCTGCTTGGGTCCGGGACCTCTCTCGCCTACTATAAGTTCCCCCTCGTTAATACAGATATCCTTATGCCGGAGAATATACTCCAATGCGCGGGCCCTCGAAACAGGAACTGATAAACCCAGTGAAGCATCACTCTTGTAGAAATCGGTAATGAGGACCGCTCTCTCTGCAGTTATACTTTCAACCGCATTCAGACTCTGATCCCTTAACTTTAGAACTCTTTCTGTCATTTTCATTTTATTGTTATTACTTTTCTTTCTTTTTCAATCGATTTATCCTCCGACCTTAACCTTAACCTCCAGACCTGCGAATAAATCAGAGATATCCTCCATCCTTTCAGAGGAGACCTGGCCCACATCTCCCATCCTGTATTCCATACCAAATCTACGGTATTTCGAAGACCCGATACGATGGAATGGCAACAGATCAACACCGATCAGGTTGGGAGCCATGTGTTCCGCTATAAATTCCCTGATATCAATAAGTTCTGAATCATCATCATTAATTCCCGGTATTACCGGTATCCTTGCAATAACTCTCGCACCTTCACCAATAAGATACCTGAAATTGCCAATTATCTGGCTGTTGCTTACGCCTGTATACTTCCTGTGCTTCTCCTCATTCATAAACTTAATATCATAGAGGAAGAGGGACGTGTACGGCAATATATCCCTGAAATGGTTCTCAGATGCCATTCCTGACGTGTCGACAACAGTATGTATGCCGGCTTCCCTCATTGCTGAAAGTGCTGCCTTCAGGAACCTGTACTGCATCAATGGCTCTCCTCCCGAGAAGGTAACACCACCTCCGGAATGTTCAAAGAATACTCTTTCCTTAGCGGCCACTTCAACCAGGTCATCTACAGAGTACTGCTTTCCTACTTTTTCCATTCTCCGGAACTCCTTCTCTCCTATCCTGTCAACCCTTTCAACTTCAGTTACCTCAGGAGATATGCCTTCAGGGTTATGGCACCACCAGCAGTTAAGAGGACAGCCTTTAAGGAAAAATGTTACCCTTATACCCGGGCCATCGTGTATGGCATACTTCTTAATGCTGAAAATTAAACCTTTCATGGAATTAGTTCTGAAAATACAATGTTGTGAAATGCAGGCCCGGATCGGGCAAAGGAAGACTAGAAATTATAATAAATAAGACAGCTGTATAACCGTCTTCCTAGCCGGTTCATTAAAAAGCGATATCTCAATGCAGCCGTCATTTATTAATATATATGTGCAAATGTATATATTTTTTTCAAAAATTCACCAAAAGGATTGATATTTTTTCACTGAATACCAGACTGTTATACTATCGCAGCATTTATTAACACAATTTTAACATAAAAGAGATGCAACGACTGCAGATATTATCCGTCTATTGAGCAGAAGATCGGTAATCAGAATAAAGCAAAATATTATTTGGACAGTAGTTTTTTTTTGGACAGTAGTTTTTTTGGACAGTAATTTTTAATAGTTCTCAGTAAATTTTTAATTAAATCTTTTATGCCATGAAAAGAATTCTTTTATCAGTGATGGTTGCAGTTTTGATCAGCGCAGGTGCATTTGCCACCACCGTTGTAGCAAAAGGCAAAACATTCTCAAAGATTGGAGATTACAAGATTGAGGTCGCAGAAAACCCCTACATTCTTGACGGACGTGAGCTCAGGACCTATGTTATCTCCTATTCGAACTCTCCCCTTAAGGTTACAGTTGCAGTAGATAAGGATAAAAAATGCAGCAACTACCTTGTAATCTCCGACAAATTGTCAGTTCAGTACGTCTGTAACGACTCTTACTTTGGTGTTGAGAAGCTTTCACGCAAATACGGTAAGATGGGGTTGTCAACGGTTGATAATGAACTTAACAGATCCGAATACTTCCATCAGAAAGTTTTGACGGCAGGCAACAATACGGTTCTGGAAAACACCAAGCTAATTGCAGCATTTTTCCCTGCACTTTTGAAGGATTTTAACAGCATTCTTGCTTCCAAGTAAGAATTACACGGGCCGCCAGGCCTCTGAAATCAGGTTTTAGTTTGACTAACAGGAAGATATCCATCAGGGTATCTTCCTTTCTTTTTATTCCGATCAGGCAGCCTCATGGTGCTGTTTATCATATAATAGTACCGGTTAAATTTTATATATTGCGGGCCATTGTACATTGGGGGATTTTTTTTATTTTCTAAACAATTGGATAGGATGAAGCGAAGGATAAAATTCAGTCTCATTTATCGTGATATGTGGCAGTCGACCGGCAAATATCAGCCCAGAATGGATCAGCTGAAAGAGGTTGCCCCGCATATAATTGAAATGGGGTGTTTCGACAGGATAGAGACCAACGGAGGTGCTTTCGAGCAGGTTCAGCTTATGTATGGTGAAAATCCTAATCATGCGGTCAGGGAATGGACAAAACCTTTTAATGAGGCAGGTATACAGACACATATGCTTGAAAGGTCGCTGAACGGATTAAGGATGTATCCTGTACCTGCAGATGTAAGAAGGCTTATGTTCAGAGTCAAGAAGGCCCAGGGCGTTAATATAGCAAGGTCGTTCTGCGGACTGAATGATCACAGGAATCTGGAACTCTCCATCAAATATGCCAAAGAGGCCGGTATGATCTCACAGGCAGCCCTTTCAATCACCAGCTCACCGGTTCATACTGTAGAGTACTATATGGGAGTCGTTGACAAAATGGTTGAGTACGGAGCCGATGAAATATGCCTTAAAGATATGGCCGGTGTAGGAAGGCCTGCAATGCTGGGAGAACTTGTCAGGCAGATCAAAACCAGATTTCCGGGCATTGTAGTACAGTATCACGGACACAGCGGTCCGGGTATGTCAGTAGCTTCAATGCTTGAAACAGCGCGTGCAGGGGCCGATTACCTCGATGTAGCTGTTGAACCTTTAAGCTGGGGAATGGTACACCCCGACCTGATAGCAATACATTCAATAATGAAGGATGCCGGCTTCGATGTTCCTGAAATCAATATGGATGCCTATATGAAAGTAAGGTCTTTAACACAGGAATTCGTCGATGACTTCCTGGGCTACTTTATTGACACCCGGAACAGGCAGATGACATCACTGCTGATTGGTAGCGGACTTCCGGGCGGCATGATGGGCAGCCTTATGTCAGACCTTAAAGGAGTACATCAGGGTATAAACACTACCCTAAAAAACCTCGGTAAACCTGAAATTAATGAAGATCAACTCCTGGTTCAACTGTTCAAGGAAGTCGAATATATCTGGCCGATGCTTGGATACCCACCGCTGGTAACTCCATTCAGCCAATATGTAAAAAACGTGGCTCTGATGAACATTGTACAGCTCTACAACGGGAAGGAGCGTTTCGGCATGATAGACAACAATACCTGGGATATGATACTTGGAAAGGCTGGTAAACTTCCCGGGCCGCTTCATCAGGATATTATAGCGCTGGCAGAGAAGGAAGGAAAAGAATTTTTCGACGGAGTGCCACAGGACAATTATCCCGACGCGTTGCCTTCATACCGCGAGGAAATGGATAAAAACGGCTGGGATTACGGCCCTGATGACGAAGAACTGTTTGAGCTTGCTATGCACGACAGGCAATACAGGGATTATAAATCAGGAATAGCACGTACCCGTTTCATCTCAGAGATAGAGGCCAAAAAGAGTGAGGCAAATGAAGCTGCAGAGGGTAAGAAAGCCCATGGAGAAAAGATAATGCTTTCGGAAGACAACGGGACAGTATTACTTTATGTAGGGAGTGGAGAATACTACCTTGGCTTCTACCAGGAGGTCGACGAGGGAAGTGCTGTCAAAAAAGGACAGAGATTATTCTACATTGAAGCAGGTCGCAGCTATGTGGAGGTCCTTTCAGACAGGGAGGGTAAAATCAAAAAGATACTCTGCAAGCATGGAGACTTTGTCACCAAAGGCACTCCGCTGATTGAATTCGCCTGATGAGAATATTCAACAACTCTGCTTGTGGCATGCATTTATTATTATTAACTTGCAGGTCAACAAGCATTTCAATAAACCAAATCTATTCATTATGAAAAAAATCATTATAATGTTATTTGCGATTCTGGCAGGCATGACGGCCTGCAAAGAGAAAGAGCCTGAGAATCCTTTCCTGGCCGAATGGAAAACCCCATTTGGCATTCCTCCCTTTGATCAGATAAAAACAGAGCATTATATGCCTGCTTTCATCAAAGGTTTTGAGGAACAGATGAAAGAGGTCGAAGCTATAGTTAATAATTCCGAGGAGCCAACCTTTGAAAATACCATTCTGCCACTTGAATACAGTGGTGGAATCCTTAACAAAGTAAGGCCTGTATTTTACAGGCTCAACTCTGCAATTACAAGTGACGAGCTACAGGCAATAAGTCGTGAACTTTCACCCCTGCAAAGTAAACATAGCGACGATATCAACCTGAATGAGAAGCTGTTTGAGAGGATTAAAAGCGTATATGATAACCAGGATAAGTTTAACCTTAATGCTGAAGAGAAGAGGATTCTTGAACTGAGGCACAGGAACTTCATCCGTAGTGGTGCAGCTCTCTCAGAAGAAGACAAGGAAAAGCTGAGAAAAGTTAACGAGGAACTCTCAATGCTCTCCTTAAAATTCGGGCAGAATGTTCTTGCCGAAACCAATAACTTCAGTCTGGTTATTGAAGAAGAGGCCGATCTGGCAGGATTACCGGCAAACCTGATAAATCAGGCATCAACTGCAGCAAAGAATGCAGGCATGGATGGGAAATGGATTTTTACCCTTCACGCCCCGAGCATATGGCCCTTCCTCCAGTATTCTGAAAAGCGTGATCTGAGGGAAAAGATATTCAAGGCTTATGAGGCAAGAGGTAATAACGGCAATGAATTTGACAATAACAACATTGTAGCCGACATTGCCCGCCTGAGGGTCCAAAGGGCAAATCTTCTGGGCTATGACAGTCACGCTGCATTTGTACTTGAAAACAACATGGCCGCCAATCCTGAGACAGTTTTCGACTTTCTCGTTCAGGTCTGGGACGCTGCAATACCTGTAGCAAAAGCTGAAGCCAAAGCCCAGAATGATATGATAAAGAGAGAAGGTGGAGACTTTGTTCTTCAGCCCTGGGACTGGTGGTATTATACCGAGAAGATAAAGAAGGAGAAGTATGACCTTGACGATGAGCAACTCAGACCCTACTTTGAAATTGACAATGTAACCAGCGGCATGTTCTATGTTGCTAACCGGCTGTACGACCTCGAGTTTAAGGAAAGGACCGATCTGCCTACATACCATCCTGAAGCAAGGGTATATGAAGTCACACGCAGAGGAGATCATATCGGTATTCTTTACCTCGACAACTTTCCCCGGGCAAGTAAGACAGGAGGAGCATCATGCAGCACCTTCAGGAGCCAGAAAAGAGATACCTCGGGTAATATGGTAACCCCTATCGTATCAATTCTGTGTAATTTCACACCACCAGCCGGCGATAAACCATCACTGCTGACAGCCGATGAAGCAAGTACCTTGTTTCATGAATTCGGCCATGCCCTCCACCAGTTGTTATCTAATATGACATTCCCCAGTATATCAGGAACATCAGTACCACGGGACTTCGTAGAACTGCCTTCACAGATAATGGAACACTGGGTTCTTGAGCCGGAAGTACTTAAAGTATATGCAAAACATTATCAGACAGGAGAACTTCTGCCCCAGGAACTAATTGACAAGCTTGACCGGGCAGGTAAGTTCAACACGGGTTTCGTAACAACGGAGTTCGTGGCAGCAGCACTCCTTGATATGGAGTATCACGCGCTCAGGATCCCTGTCGAAATTGATGCCCAGGAATTTGAAGCAAATGCAATGAAAAAGTATGGTCTGATAGATGAAATAATTCCACGTTACAGATCAACATATTTCAGCCACATCTTCTCAGGGGGATATTCATCAGGTTATTACAGCTACTACTGGAGTGAACAGCTTGATGCTGACGCATTTCAGGCCTTCCGCGAAACCGGTGATATCTTCAATAAAGAGATCGCAGCAGCGTTTGAAAGAGAAATACTTTCAAAGGGAGGTAGTGCAGAAGCAAGAGAGCTGTACATAAACTTCAGGGGTAAAGAGCCCGGAATTGAAGCCCTCCTTAAGAACAAAGGACTGATTGAATAAACAGTCTATATGCTTATTAATAAAACTCCCGCAACGGTTGATAACAAACTTTAGCGGGAGTTTTTATTATCGGCATTTATTTCTATTTTTCCGCAAACCTTCTCCATTAATGAAGATTGTTAAACTGATTTCACCGGTACTGCTGAGCTTTATCATCAGCCTTTCAGTGTTTTCATCAGAATCAGTACCTCAACCCGTTAAGGGAATCCTCGATCTGAGCGGCGAAACCATAACTGAAAAGTACAGAATAAGCCTTAACGGCGAATGGGAGTTCTACTGGAACAAACTCCTGAGGCCTCATAACTTTTCAGGTCACACATCACCCAGACCTGACGGTTATATCAAAGTTCCCTCATACTGGACCGACGCTGACCTCCCGGGAATCAAAACAACAGGTGATGGCTATGCAACATACAGACTCAGAATAGTTCTTCCTAAGACCGATCTTCCGGCGCTTGGCCTGATGCTAAAGGTCTTTGATTCATCCTACGACCTGTATGTTGACGGAAAATTCACAGCAGGCAACGGAGTGCCGGGAGTTTCAGAGGAGACTACTGTGCCGGCATACGAACCTACAATCATGAGGTTTGTTCCAGAAAAAGATACCATTGAAATTATTCTCAACGTATCCAACTTCCATCACCGAAGAGGCGGTTTCTGGCTCCCGGTGGAATTTGGTTCATTCAGCCACATTCAATCAGTGGCTTCATTGCAATATGGCGGGTCAATTGCTACAGTAAGCATACTTGCAGCCTTTACTCTCTTCTTTGCATTTTTCTTTTTGCTATACCGCGAAGACAAAACATCTCTCTATTTTGCAGTCACGCTCCTGGGAATGGGCCTCAGACCTCTTTTCACAAACCAGTTTCTGATATATACAGTTGTTGATATGTCATGGGAATGGACAGTGAGATTTGAATATCTGAGCCTTTATATTATGGTCACAGGAGCATTCCTGTTCCTGAGTGAGATCTATAAATACCAGTTTCACAAAGTTTTTGCCAATGTCTCTGTCGTATTCTTCATATCGCTGACAGCAGCAACAGTTGTTCTCCCGGTGAAGAGTTTTTCATATTTCACATTCCCAGTATACATCTTTGTGGTGTTATTCGCAATTAACTCTCTGACAAGCAGCGCTATAAGATTCATAAAAAACCGTCAGTTACCCGATGCCATCTATTTCGGAGGCTTCCTGCTGATTGTGTCAGCCGCTATTCATGATATTGTGCTGGCTATTGTGAACGTAACCGGTCAGGGAGGATATATCCTGTCAGAATCAATAATTATTTTTGTGTGCATACAGTCAGGCCTTCTGATATATCAGTGGGTAAGCTCATTCCGCGAAAAGGAGAGACTCAAGAACAACCTCGAACAGCTCAACAGAGATCTTGAATCGATGATCCACTCGCGAACGAGGGAACTCACCAGAACCAAGAACAAGGCTGTCGAATACAGCAGGCAGATAGAGGAACAAAACAAAAACCTCACCGAAACAATTCAGCTTAAAAACAAAATATTCTCGGTGATCGCACATGATCTGAGGAGCCCTGTTGTAAACATCCAGTATATACTTAACCTGTTGAAAGAAGATGAATACCGCGACAAATATGAATCACTTGCAGGTTCGTGCATCAACTATTCACAGATGGTTATCAACCTGCTTGAAAACATGCTGGTATGGGGAAGGGGGCAGGAGGACCATATAAGATATGCACCGGAACTGCACGACCTTGCCGGTATTATCCTTACCAATATGAGTATTTACAAGGATAATGCAGACAGAAAGAGTATAGCCGTCAATTTTACGCAGATTGGAGGAACCAAAGCCTGGGTAGACAAGGAGCTCATTGATATTATTATCAGGAATCTGCTGTCAAATGCAATAAAATACACCCGCAAGGGAGGGAGGATAAGTATACTGCTTAAGGAAAAGCCCAAACCGGAAAGTGAGGTTATGATAAAGATATGCGATAATGGTATAGGTATACCTCCTGAAAGACAGGCGATTCTCTTCTCACCAGGAGATATTGAGAGTACACCCGGCACAGAAAATGAAAAGGGTACCGGATTTGGTCTCAAGCTGGTAGGAGAACTTGTTAAGGTCAACAAGGGCAGGATTGAACTGGAAAGCAAGCCCGGTGATGGTACCTGTTTCACAATTATACTTCCATCATCAATAACGGATCAGGATTAGTCTTTACAGACTGCAAATCAAACGTTTCCTGACCCCAGTTCTATAAGATTATCATTAATCATCTCCCTGATAACTGCAAACCAGACAGGTCTGCCCAGATCATCGCCATCAAGACTTTCTGATATCTCCACTGAAGAGACCGCATAGCTCCCCGCAGGGGAAGAGTAGCTGAAGATAAGGTTTACACCGGGATTTCCTGTTATGAAGAGGGCGACAGCCTCACCTAAACCACCAAGAGGCTGACGGTCAATGCTTTCGTAACCAAATACCGCTTTTACAATTGTACCGGCTCCCTCTTCCGATTTTATCTCAAGACTGCCTCCTGACATCGAAGCATGCTGTCTTAGCAACGGAAGGCCCAAACCAACCTTTCTTGTCTTCCTTGAGGTGGTGAACGGATCAGCAACCCGGTCTATAATATCATTTGGAATTCCCCTGCCATTATCAGCAACCTCAAAAGAGATATACCCCGATTCAGGGTCTATACTGACAGATAGTCTTACTTCAGTAGCGCCTGCCCTGGTAGAGTTTTGCATAATGTCAACAATATGGTCGGTAATTGTTTTCATCAGTGCACGACCTTTCTTCCTCCTTCCCCGGCAAGTGCCATTCTTATCTCAGAAAATGACAATTCGTTCAGCAATAAACCGGTACTTACCTTGCCAACATTATGCAGGAAGTGAGAATCAGAACTTCTTATGTACGGGAGATTACCAATTACAGGGTGATTCTTGCTTAAAGTCTCAAATTCAGTGTATGGGGTAACCTCAACAGCATCATACTTCAAGCCGGGTGGGAAAAAACCCAGCTGACTCAGAATACTGTTTACAGATCTGTCTACATGGGCAGGGATAAACAATCCGTTTAATTCATGAACTTTCCTCTCAACCTCATCTATCGTTTTTGAAAGTGACATTATCAGAAGATACTCCACCTCATCGATAATGTTATCTTCACTGTCTACTACGACCTGATAACCAAATCTCTGAGGTGAATTGGGTATACGTGTGATATTGTCTTCGATCCATGCCTGGAACTCTTCAAGCTCATCACGGTTCTCGAGAAAACATAAACAGTGAATCTCTTCCCTTGTGGTAACCTCAGCTCCTGTCAATACCAACAAACCCTCATCCTCACCCATTTCCTTTATCATCTGAGAGTTAAGGGTGGAGTTATGGTCAGTTATTCCAAGGATATCAATCTCTTTGGCGTGAGCAGCATCTATAATATTCCGGGCACTCATCTCCAGATCACCGCAAGGAGACAAAACGGTATGCGTATGCAGGTCGGCCCGGTATACTCTCATAACTTATTTCCCTAATAGTGAATATATCTTGCCCGATATGGTAAAGGCCTCATCGTTTGTGGCAAGCAGTGTCAAATCCTCGGCAACTGCCTTCTCTGCCACATCAGCAGCCGGTCTGTTGCCAGAGACAAATATCACTGCTGCATGCTCCTTGAGAGTTGCAACAGCAATAACATTCATATGTGTCTGCATTGTGATCCATACCTGGCCCTCGCGTGAGTTACCCATCACATCACTAAGCAGATCAGATGTATAACCACCTGTTACGTCCCTGTCAAGCCCTGTTCCGCCTGTAATTATTTCAAGGCCGGCACTTTCAATCAGTTCCTTTAATTTCATCCGGTATATTGTTTATGTCCTTAATCTTATCTGATGTCCATGTGGAAACCATCCCTTCTCTGCTGAAAAAGACACACTTATCCAGGGTAGCCCTTCCCTGAATGATATCCTCGGCAAATGTATCGCAATCGGGCGACCCGCACACTCCGCAATCAACCAGAGGAAGTATATCGAGTATCTTTCTTTTACGGTCCATCTTACCCAAAGCGGCCTTTAAGTCTGCATCAAGGGAAAGAATAGACCTGGGATTTATCTCTCCTATTCCCGACTTCTTCTCCAGAAATAACCAGTCATGTTCAGACCAGTTATCCTTATGGTACTCTTCCTCGGCTGTAATCCTTGCCTTCCGGGTAAGTCTTTCCACCGCCAGAAAGCGATTCTCCACATTGAGAACACCACCTGCACAGCCTTCATCGCATGCCCTCAGTTCAAGGAAATCAAGATTCCTCACCTCATCATCTTCTATCTTCTCAAGTATGTCAATGGCATTCTGTATCCCATCAACTGCCAGAACCCTGCCTGACTGATGAACCGACTCTCCCCTGGTGAGGCTCCACAACAGTTCTTCAGGCCTTAGCATCCTGTTTTTTTTCTGCCTTACATCCTCCATTGCCTTAAGCTCAGGATACATCCTGTTGTAGAGGCTGTTTAAATTGATAACACCGTCAACATATGAGATATCCTCTCCCACCGGGCTCTTGACAGCGGCTATCTTGGCAGCACACGGCGTTACATAAAAGATGCCCACCTCTTCATCAGCCCATCCTACTTTACGCAACTGTTCCCTGACCATGATTGCTGTCAGGTCAACCGGAGGTTTCACCCCTGCAATATTGCCGGTGAGAGACGGGAAACGCACCTGTATAAGCCTTACTATGGCAGGACAAAAAGATGATATAAGTGGTTTAGGCTGACCATCGCCCTCAATTATTGACTTGAACCTCCTGATTATTACCGGTATCGATCGTTCAGCCTCATATATGTGGGTGAACCCTATATTCTTTAATGACTCTGTTATTTTCTGATACGAATGCTTTTTCGAGAACTGCCCGTAGATAACCGCCGGAATAATTGCTATCCTGATTCTGTAATCAAATATCTTTTCAAAATCATCACCAGCGACTGAAATTGCATTAACAGGACAAGCCCTGAGACACTCACCACAATCAACACACCTCTTCCCGAAAAGCGTGGCTTTACCACCAATGACCCTTAGTGCCTGTGTAGGGCATACCCTTATGCAATGAACACAGCCTATGCATTTATCCCTTTCAATCTTCAGGGCATGATAAAACTCGCCTTTAGCCATATCTATAACAATACTTCAAATTCAACCCTTGTGCCAACGCCTACTTCACTTGTTATCTCAAGCCTGTCGGTATTCTTTTTTATGTTGGGTAATCCCATGCCGGCTCCGAAGCCCATCTCCCTTACAGCCTGCGAAGCCGTAGTCCATCCGGGTTCCATCGCCTTGTCTATCTCCGGAATACCCGGCCCCTCATCCTCCAGAATGCATTTTATACCGCTGGTGTCAATCTCCACCATGATAACCCCGCGCCAGGCATGGGCAACTATGTTAACCTCAGCTTCGTAAAGAGCAACAACAATTCTCTTGATGATTTCCGGAGGTATGTTAAGCTGTTTCAGCACCTTCTTAACCTCACTCGAGGAGTGGCCGGCACCGGCAAAATCTCCCCCCTCTACCCTGTATGTCAGCTCCATCTCAGAAAACCGGTTTGAGGCCTGCCGAAGTAAGAGCACCACATACCCTGAACATCGACCACTCTGTTTCTATTATTACGATACCATGCTCGTTGGCAAGTCTCTTCATCTCTTCCGTCGCCTTTTTTCCTCTTACCAGGACTATTCCGAATATATCAGCCATCTCTGCCGTACGAATGGTTTGAAGATTTGACAACCCTGTAATAAGCAACAGATTGTGAATATCGGTTGTAAGAACATCACTCATCAGGTCAGAGGCAAAGGCATAATCAACCTCCACTCCGGTATTGGAATGAGAGGTTATCACAATGCCACCTGACAACTTTGCTACTTCACTTAATACCATATTTTTATATATAGTCTTCTGCAATACAAATCCTCACTGCTAATTTAGGGTTTTATGACCGATCTACCTATGAGAAACCGCATGAAACAAAATTTGTTACATGCAGTCACTACTGTTTTGTAAGTGCAATAAGCCCATCTCTGTTAAGAATCGTAATATCCTTACCACCCGCAGTTATTATTCCCTCTTCTTCCATCTCCCTCAGTGCCCTCGAAAGTGATGGCCTTGCAACACCAAAAAAATCAGACAGTTCCTGCTGCGACCGCCCAAACCTTATGCTTCTGAGATTCTGACCTGCCTTGGCAAGAATATAATTAGCCAGCTTACCCTTTATGGTCTTAAAGGCGATGAACCTGATCTTCTCAGACAAAAACTGCGACCTGTTTGAAATGGTATCAAGATAATTTGTAAGAAGGCAGTCACTGCTGCAAAGTAATCTTACAAAATCATGCTTGTCGATGGTAAGAATTTCGGCCTCTGTCACAGCTGTTACATTAACAGGATATCTGTTGCTGGAACCGAAAAGGAAGGCTGGGGCGAGAGCCCTGGGAGCGCCAATATCCTCTATCTTCAACGTTCTTCCCGAATAATCAACCATTTCCCCCTTAACCATGCCCGACGCAACTATCTGCAATGAGGTAATCTCCTCTCCACTTAGGGCAATGACTGAGCCGGGCGTATACTTTCTGATCCTGTAATTAACCTTCTCCAGTAGTTCTCTTGTGGTTCCGGCATCAAGTCCCCTGAATACAGGTGACCTGGAAAGAAGCTCATAGTTCAGCATGATCTTGTAATCCTTTGGTTCCTGCAAAATTATTTCTTTTTGTTTCTGGTTTGTAACAATTGTTACATTTTCTTATTTGGAATTGGTCTAAGTTTGCATTAAAATAAAAGATAAATAACCGAAAATTATGAAAAGAGAGATAATAAGAATAGATGAAGAGAAGTGCAACGGATGCGGTATTTGCATACCTAATTGTCATGAAGGAGCACTACAGATTGTTGATGGGAAGGCTCGTCTTATCAGCGATCTGATGTGTGACGGTCTGGGAGCATGCATCGGACACTGCCCTGAAGGAGCTATAACGATGGAGACCCGAGAGGCAGTCCCGTACAACGAGAAAGCAGTCATGGAGGAGATGATCGGAAAGGGGAAAAACACAATCATCGCTCACCTTAAACATCTTAAAGACCACAATGAATTTGGCTTTCTGAAGGAAGGCATTGAATTTCTGCTTGCCAACAGGGAGAAAGCAGACTTCGAAGTAGATGAGGTGCTGGAGGTAATCAGTTCGCACAAACCTGGCAGTTCTACTGCCGGCGCCAAAACCGATCACCAGGCTATAACTCACGGCCACGGACATGATCATGGTTGTGGTCACTCTCACTCTCACTCTGCTGGTTGTCCCGGTTCCCGCGCTATGACAATTGAAAGAGACAATATTGCTTTTGCAGTCGGCACAGCTCCTGCAGATGCCCCTTCAGAACTGAGACAGTGGCCTGTGCAAATGCACCTTATCAACCCGAATGCAGGTTATTTCCAGAATTCAGACCTGATGATAGCCGCCGACTGTGTTGCTTTTGCCGCCGGCAATTTCCACGGGAAATACCTGAAGGGCAAGAGTGTGGCTATCGCCTGCCCGAAGCTCGACAGTAATATGGAGGTATACGTAAATAAGATCACTGCACTGATAGATGATGCCAAAGTCAATACCATAACGGTAATGATGATGGAAGTGCCTTGCTGCGGCGGACTGATGCGGCTTGTGAAGGCCGGAGCTGAAAAGGCACAAAGGAAAGTACCTGTAAAGATGGCCATCGTGGGAATCAATGGCGACGTAATAAAGGAGGAGTGGGTGTAAAAACCTGATGTATAAAGTTAAAACTATGAATATCAAAAATATAATAAAGTATTAACCATTAAAAGAAAAGGATTTATTATGAGTATGTTTTGTTATCAATGCCAGGAGACAGCCAGGGGAACGGGGTGCGTAACACGTGGCGTTTGCGGAAAAGACAGTGATGTGGCTGCAATGCAGGATCTGCTGGTATACGTGGCGAAGGGTGTTTCAATTCTTGCCTCAATAGCAAGGGAAAACCACTATTCGAGTTCGAAGGTTGACAGGTACGTTCAGGAAGCACTCTTCACAACAATCACCAATGCAAACTTCGACAATGAAAAAATTATTGAGAAGATATGGCAGGGTATCTCGGTCAGGGAGGAGCTCAGGAAAGAAATGACTGAGAAGGGTATCGAGATACCTGCCAATCTTCACAATTCTGCAACATGGACACCCGTAAGTGTGTCAGATATGGAGGCCAGGGCATCTCTTGTGGGAGTGCTTGCCACCGCTGACGAGGATATCAGGTCACTCCGGGAACTGGTTATCTACGGCGTCAAAGGAATGGCTGCTTATGCCGAACATGCCGGCAACCTGGGCCATTCGGCCGACAATGTTGACGAATTCATGCAAAAGGCACTGGCTGCCACTACTGACGATTCCCTTTCTGTTGAAGAACTCACAGCTCTGGTACTGGAGACAGGTAAGCACGGAGTTGAGGTAATGGCTCTTCTCGACAAGGCAAACACCACCGCTTACGGTAATCCTGAAATAACAGAGGTCAATATCGGTGTCAGGAATAACCCGGCTATCCTTATAAGCGGCCACGACCTCAAGGACATGGAAGATCTGCTCAGGCAGACCGAGGGAACAGGTGTCGATGTCTATACGCACAGCGAGATGCTTCCTGCCAACTACTATCCGGCATTCAAAAAGTACAGCCACTTCGTGGGCAACTATGGCAACGCATGGTGGAAGCAGACCACAGAGTTTGAAACATTCAACGGACCAATACTGTTTACTACCAACTGTATAGTACCTCTGCGCGACAGTTACAGAGAAAGGGTTTACACGACAGGCTCGTCAGGGTTCCCCGGAGCGACACATATTGAAGACAGAAAGCCTGGCGGTGAGAAAGACTTCTCACAGATCATTGAACACGCAAAAAAGTGTGCCCCTCCTGTAGAGATTGAGACCGGTACCATAATAGGCGGATTTGCACATAACCAGGTGCTGCAGCTGGCTGACAAAGTAGTAGAGGCAGTGAAGTCAGGCGCTATCAGGAAGTTCTTCGTGATGGCCGGCTGCGACGGAAGAATGAAGTCACGTGACTACTACACCGAGTTTGCTCAAAAACTGCCAGGTGATACCGTGATACTCACTGCAGGTTGTGCCAAATACAGGTATAACAAGCTTCAGCTTGGCGATATAAACGGAATCCCAAGGGTTCTCGATGCAGGCCAGTGCAACGATTCATACTCGCTTGCAACAATAGCGCTGGCACTGAAAGAGGTATTTAAGCTGAACGACATCAACGAACTGCCGATAGCTTACAATATTGCATGGTATGAGCAGAAGGCTGTCATAGTACTTCTCGCACTTCTTTACCTCGGAGTGAAGAACATTCACCTCGGACCGACCCTCCCTGCATTTCTGTCACCTAATGTGGCAAAGGTGCTGGTCGAAAACTTCGGCATCACAGGTATTACAACCGTCGATGAGGATATGAAGCTCTTCCTGAATTAATCAGGCGGGGTATAATGGAAGAACCGGAGGACGCCAAACCTCCGGTTCTTTTTATATCTCACACTATACCCGGTACCCGGCACCTGACACCTGTAACCTAATTCCCTATCAGTACCATCTCGTCAAGCAAATATCCGGCCCCTGCAAACTTATCAATTATAAAGAGAGCATATCTGATATCAATGCTAATATTCCTGCTCTGTTCGGGATTGAAGGCCATATCACTCGCGACTCCTTCCCAGGCGCGGTCAAAGTTGACCCCTATCAGATGTCCCTCAGCATTTATGACCGGACTACCGGAGTTGCCGCCTGTGGTATGATTAGTGGCAATGAAGCATACAGGCACCTCCCCTTCCTGAGTATAACGCCCGAAGTCCCTCGCAGCATACAGGTCACGAAGTCGCTGCGGAACGTCATAGTCGTAAATATCAGGATTGTCTTTCTCCATAATACCCTTAAGGGTCGTATAATGCTTATGATATACTGCATCTCTGGAATCATAGCCCTTTACTTCACCGTAAGCCACTCTCAGAGTCGAGTTTGCATCAGGATAGAAAAGCCTGTCCGGCTCAAATTCCATCTGGGCAGCCATATATGTTACGTTGAGACGCTGAATTTCTGAGTTAATCCTGCTGACCTCACCCCTGTAGTTATCTCCCAGCCAGCTGTCAACATCTACAGCAAGAATATAGAAAGGATCGCGTGAAAGCTTTTTGGCAGCAGCCTTGTTAAAACCGGATAGCAGTCCGGTAATCTTATTCTGATCAGTAAAAACGCTCTTCGAGTACAATGCTTCAACCGCAGCTGCAAAATCACCTTTGTATTTCTGATTTAAACGTACAAACTCCGGGGCCTGACCGGCCACAGGAACCAGCCTCGAATACAACTCCAGCACAGCCATGGCAATTTTCTTGTCAACGTTTACATCATAGTTCCTGAAGAACCTGGCTGCAGTACCGGCTGCATTTTCAGCAGCCCTGGCTATAGTTTCTGCGTCGGCTCCCGACTCGGCCAGTGAGACAAGGCTCCTGTACCCACGGGCATGTCCTACAGCCTCAATACCGCTGCTGAAGAATACCTCATTGGTGAAGTTATTTATTACATTGTATTTTACAAGCTCAGAATAGAGCTGCTCATAGCGCGATAGTATATCGCCGTATTTCTCCCTGATCGCAGGCGAAGAGCCGGCCCAGGTCTGAAATCTCTTTTCATATTCCCTTTTCTTCTCTATTGTCTTCAGTCTCTCAAGACCCTGCTGTTCTCCAATCCATCTTTTCCATGAGTTAGCTACTCCTGATTTCTTCGACGCATACTGAATCCGTACCAGGGGACTCTTTGCCATCTCCTCTTCATAAATTTCAATCTTTTTGCCTCGCAGCTCTATCATTTTCGGATTCAGATGGTTCTTTACCATATCGATATGGAATGAAGGAACATACTGGTTAGTACCACCGGGATACCCGAAGACCATGGTAAAGTCTCCCTCCTGCACTCCCTTCAGCGAGATCGGGAAAGAGTAACCTGGCTTGTAGGGTACATTATCTTCAGAATAGGCAGCAGGCTTGTTGTCCTTGTCAGCATAGATCCTGAACAAAGAAAAGTCACCGGTATGACGAGGCCATATCCAGTTGTCTGTTTCGCCTCCAAACTTACCTATTGCCGATGGGGGAGCCCCTACCAGCCGTACATCACGAAAAGTCTCATTAACAAGCAGGAAATACTGGTTCCCCATGTAGAAGGGCCTTACTATTGCAGTATAGTGGGTACCCTCAACGGCCTGTTGCCTGATGCTACTGATATTGCTGTTGATGATCCCGTTCCGTTCTGCATCATTCATCTCGGGTGTCACTCCCTTCAGCACCCTGTCTGTAACATCTTCCATCCATTTCAGGAATGTGACAGTAAGGCCCGGATTAGGCAACTCTTCCTCCCTTGACATAGCCCAGAAACCATTGGTAAGGTAATCGTTTTCAAGAGTTGAATGGGACTGTATCTGCCCGTATCCGCAATGGTGATTCGTTATCATAAGTCCATCGTACGAAATAACCTCGCCGGTACATCCGCCGCCAAAAATCACAATGGCATCCTTCATACTGGCGCGGTTGACACTGTAAATATCCTCTGCGGTCAGTTTAAACCCCTTCTCCTGCATAAGATGAATATTGTATTTCTCTATCAGGATGGGTATCCACATTCCCTCATCAGCCCTCGCTGCGCCACCGGCAGTAAGAACGGCAACAATCAATAAAATAAAAAATCTGCGTATCATAATTATAGGTTTTAGTTATTTGACAAACTCCTTTAACTCACTGTAAAGCCTGCTTACCGGCAAACCGATCACATTAAAATAAGACCCCTCTATCCTTTCCGCCGCCACATAGCCAATCCACTCCTGTATGCCATAACCGCCCGCCTTATCATAGGGACAGTAATTATCGACATAGTACTCAATCTCATCATCATCGAGTTGCCTGAATGTGACCAGCGTCTCAACTGAAAAACTGCGCTGCTTTTCTGCCGAACGAAGGCAAACCCCCGTTATAACCATATGCTCTCGTCCCGACAGAAGCCTCAGAAACCCCATGGCCTCTTCGCGCGACCCGGGCTTCGGCAACAGCATGTCACCGCATAAAACAATAGTATCGGCTGTAATAAGAATATGCCGGGAACCAAGACCTCCCCAAAGCTTCGCAGCTTTAGCCTCAGCAAGATAAACCGCATTTTCAGCCAGTGGAACAGATGCAGGACACTCTTCATCTATATCAGGATCGGCAACATCAAACTCAAGGCCGAGTGCCGCAAACAACTCCCGCCTCCTCGGTGAGACAGATCCCAAAACAATATGATAATCCTTCAGCCTGTCCGCGAGCATCTCAAAAAAGTCCTGCAGTAAGAATTAACTTTACGACCAATATATATAATAGTCCCATAAGCATTATGAACTTCATCACACTGCTGGCAGCATGGAACTGCTTTTTACCCTTTCCGGTAATCACCATATAAACCACCAGTATCAGCGGGATTGTTATTGTTGCAGAAACATAAACCAGTGTTGTAATATCGCTGACAAACAGTATCCAAACCACATACAGAGTAGCTATTATGCTTATTACCAATGCCGTAACTATAAGCTTCGAACTCCTTATACCTGCAACCACGGGAAGTGTATTGCGCCCGTATTCCAAATCTCCCTCGTAATCTTCAATATCCTTGATTATCTCCCTGGCAAGTGTCGTAAGGAAAGCAAAGAGAGCAAACCCGCCTGTCCAGAAAAAAAACAGCTTGTAATCAGGATGCTCAACCGAATTGGAGGAGTAATACTCATACATGGCCGGAAACTCAAAAAACACTACCATAAAAGGCACCAGTGCAGTCAGTACTGCAACCAGAATATTACCTATCAGGAACTGCCTCTTGTAACTGGCCGAGTAAAACCAGAGCAGTCCGGAAACAAGCAAAAAGAGCGTCCCCAGCCAGAAGTAACCCACTCTCCACGAAACATAAAAACCGGCTGTCACGCCGATAATATTGAAGATATTGTGCATCATCATTGCACGGCGACGAGGGATTACGGTTCCCACAATAACAGTACCCCTGTTGATTATGTCGGTTTTGATATCGAAATAATCGTTTATCACATAACCTCCTGCCGTAAGGCATACTGTTGCGAATATCAGCACCAGGAAATCGTACCACGGCATCTGCAGAGTGACAGGAACCATATCGCCGGCAACATTCATTACCAGCATTTCAGCCGCAAGGGAGGCCAGCAGCACCCAACGCACCAGCACCATTGTGATGATCACGATGAGAAGGTTTTTCCACCTTATTATCTTAAGGAATTCATTCATAGGCTACCAGCTGAAAGCGTCATTATCCATCCATTTGTTGTGCAGCCGCATTACCTGCTCAATCACATCCCGCACACATCCGTCGCCACCACGCTTGTCTGAAATATATACAGATATCTGCTTTATCTCACTGTCTGCATCGGCAGGGCATACCGGGATCCCTACATTCTTCATTATCTGGTAATCAGGAATATCATCTCCCATGTATAAAACCTCATCCTTGTCAAGGGAGTTACTGGCGACGTACTGATTGAAATGCTCTATCTTAGAGCGGCTGTTCATGTAAATATCCTTTATACCCAGACCCCTGAGTCTTTTTACATACTCCTTTGATTTGCCTCCCGATATTATTGCCACCCGGTAACCCTTTCTGACAGCGAGCTGCAATGCATACCCGTCGCGCAGATTTATCGTCCTCGATGGCAGGCCAAACGAGTTCATCGGTATTGTCTGGTGAGACAGTACTCCGTCTATGTCAAAAATAAATACCCTTACCCTTCCCAGTTTCTCCTTGAAGTTGCTCATCTCTTTTTAGTAATCGTCTGTTTTGTTATTGAGTCACTTACAACCTTGTAAAGGTTCATTAATTCTTCGGAAAAAGATAATAATCCGATATGTTTTTCAATAGTGCTGATATCATTTCTTACGGCAGGACCGGTTTGCGCCTCTTCCGGACCCAGTTCGAGCGCCTTCTGAACAGTCTCATGCATAAGCGGACCAAACAGCGACCTTTCGATACGGCTTCTCTCAGCAATGCTTATACCTGCATACAGCATATGGTTAACAAAATTACATACAAATACTGCCGACAAATGAAGCATGCGCCTTCTTTCGGAATCAATATGATACGCCTGAGAACCCAGGGAATGAACCAGGTCATCAATACACCCGAGGGTAACCTCTTCAGAGGCTTCGGTAAAGAAGGGCACCTCAGAAATATTCACCTCTCTATCTTTTGTGAATGTCTGAAGCGGATAGATTACACCGTGTTTTGGTATGTTTTCCGGGAAGACATCAATTCCGGTACTGCCTGATGTATGAGCAACAACAGTGGAAGGTAATGGTCTTATCTTCCCGGCAATTTCTGCTATGGCATGATCAGGTACTGCCATTATTACCATATCTGAGGTGTCAGGAATAGCAAGGTCTGTGAGTACCCTTGACCCGGTCTTTTGTGCCAGTTTATTTGCTGTATCGGGATTTCTGGAGAATATTCCGCCAATTTTATGCCCTGACTTAATAAACGCAAGAGCCAAAGCTTCAGCAACCCTTCCCGAACCTATTATAGTCAATTCTTTCACCAAAAGCCAGAGTATTCGTGAAATATACAAAATTACAGCAAGATACTTCAAATTAAGTATCCTCGTTAACCAATAGTAAAATTTGTCAGCTTATTACCTGTAACGTTGAAAAAAGGTCTGCCCTATTTCTTTCCGTACAGATCCTCCTCGATGGCAGTGACTTCTATCTGGTAAACCCTGTATGAGGGTTGGTAATACATGTAATTACTGCTGTTGTAGAGATAGTTGCATTCGTAAAAGGCATCTCCCGACACAAGCAGCAAAGCCGGTGAAGTGAAATCAGCCAGGTAGGTCATCCAATCTGAGGGATTACAGAAATAATAATTGGCATACGGATTGGAAACGGGAGTGAATCTTGCAGTATTGTCTTCGACACTGAAATTCATATATACAGGCTCCTTGTCGAGGGTAAGAATCACATCTTTACCACATCCGCATCTTGGTTGCTTTTTGCACCCTGAATAGCCGGCCACCGGCATCATGATAACCGCAATCACCAACAGTTTCCTTATTACACCTTTTATCATTATTCAGTTTGAAGTTATTTTCTTTAAGAACGAACAAAGTTAAGATTAAATTGCAGCAAATAAAAAAAAAGCCGCCTGGAAGTATTTTCCGGCGGCTTTTTTACGCTTGGCATATCAGGCCTGGGCGGTAGGTCCGCCAAATGTCGTTGGCATGACCGGCCCTGAGCCTTTTATCTCCTTTATTACTCCATGAACTGATTCATACTTTGTAATATTGTCCTCCAATGCTGCTGCCAGCCTCTTTGCATGCTCGGGTGTAAGTATTATCCTTGACTTAACCTGTGCCTTAGGCACTCCGGGCATAATACGGACAAAATCAATTACGAACTCAGCCGATGAGTGGGTAATTATTGCCAGGTTGGAATATATACCCTGCGATACCTCTTCGTTAAGCTCAATACTGATCTGGTTACTTTTCTGATCTGTCATGGTAATTATACTTTAGTTTTATTCCTCCTCAACAGTTGAAGCATCCTGTTCAGCCGTTACCAGGCTTTCATACTCTTCAAGTGACCCGACAATCATGTTGTTGTATTCTCTGGCTCCTGTACCTGCCGGTATCAGGTGACCTACAATAACATTCTCCTTCAGTCCCTCAAGTCTGTCAACCTTACCCAGTATTGCCGCCTCATTAAGCACTTTTGTAGTCTCCTGGAAAGAGGCCGCTGAGAAGAAACTGTTAGTCTGAAGCGCAGCCCTGGTAATTCCCTGAAGAACCTGACTTGAGGTAGCGGGGATAGTATCACGCGCATCCACCAGCTTCCTGTCACGACGCTTGAGCAATGAATTCTCATCGCGAAGCTTGCGTGCTGTTACCACCATCCCGGGCTTGAATGTTTCAGAGTCACCGGCATCAAGTACGATTTTCTTACCGAATATCCAGTCATTCTCATCCATAAACTCAAGCTTGTCAACAACCTGCCGCTCAAGAAACTTAGTATCACCCGGGTCGATTATCTCGACCTTGCGCATCATCTGACGCACTATTATCTCAAAGTGTTTGTCATTGATTTTCACACCTTGCAGACGGTAAACCTCCTGAATCTCATTGACAATATACTCCTGTACTTTTGTCGGACCCTTGATATTAAGAATATCTGTGGGTGTAATTGCACCATCAGACAGAGGTATTCCGGCCCTTACATAATCATTTTCCTGTACAAGTATCTGCTTTGAAAGAGGTACAAGATATTTCTTAACCTCCCCTGCCTTCGAAGTAATGGATATCTCGCGGTTACCGCGCTTTATTTTCCCGAATTGAATTTCTCCGTCTATCTCGGCAACAATAGCCGGGTTAGAAGGATTTCTGGCTTCGAATAACTCCGTTACTCTTGGCAGACCACCGGTTATGTCACCTGACTTTCCGACTGCGCGTGGTATCTTGACCAATATATCTCCGGCTTCGACAATCTTCTCATTGTCAACCACCAGGTGAGCTCCGACAGGGAGGTTGTATGACTTAATCTCTACTCCCTCAGGTGACAGTATCCTGATAGCCGGGTTCTTGGTTTTATCGCGGCTCTCCACGATAACCTTCTCACGGAATCCGGTCTGCTCATCAGACTCTTCACGGAAGGTAACACCTTCTATAAGATAGTCAAAAGCTACCTTACCCGCAATCTCAGAAATGATTACGGCATTGAACGGGTCCCATTCACAGATCAGCTGTCCCTTTTCAATTTCCTGGCCAGGCTTGATGTAGAGTTTAGACCCATAAGGTATGGTATGGGTTGTGAGTGATATTCCTGTCTTCTTGTCAACTATCCTCAACTCGCCAAGCCGTCCGATAACCACATCTATTTTGCCCTTATCAGGGTCAGTTTTTGTAACCGATCTTAGTTCATCAATCTCAGCAATACCTCCGTAACGGGCAATAAGGCTTGATTCTGTTGTAATATTAGAGGCTGTTCCTCCCACGTGGAATGTACGAAGTGTCAGCTGTGTACCGGGCTCACCAATACTCTGGGCTGCTATTACGCCTACTGCCTCTCCTCTCTGAACCATCTTTCCGGTAGAAAGATTCCTGCCGTAACACTTACTGCAGACACCTTTCTTCGATTCACATGTAAGCACTGACCTGATCTCTACCTGCTCAATTGGTGAATCCTCAATATATTTGGCCAGTTCTTCAGTAAGCTCGTCCCCTGACGAAACAATAAGGTCTCCTGTAAGAGGATGGTAAACATTATGCACCGCAGTACGACCGAGTATCCTCTCATACAGGGTCTCCACAACCTCTTCATTCTTCTTGATGGCTGTAGCGACAAGTCCCCTCAGTGTGCCACAATCCTCCTCGCTGATGATCACATCCTGCGAAACATCAACCAGACGACGGGTAAGATATCCGGCATCAGCAGTCTTGAGAGCTGTGTCGGCCAGACCCTTACGGGCACCGTGTGTGGATATGAAGTACTCGAGTACCGACAATCCCTCCTTGAAGTTAGATAGGATAGGGTTTTCAATGATTTCTGATCCTGTTGCTCCCGACTTCTGAGGTTTGGCCATAAGACCCCTCATGCCTGAAAGCTGTCGTATCTGCTCCTTTGAACCCCTCGCACCTGAATCAAGCATCATGTAGACAGAATTGAAGCCCTGCCTGTCTGTCGAGATCTGCTTCATCAGTTCCTGGGTCAGCCTGGCATTCACATGTGTCCATATATCAATTATCTGATTATATCTTTCATTATTGGTAATAAAGCCCATGTTGTAGTTGGCAAGAACCTCTTCAACCTGGTCATAGCCCTCCTTTACGAAATCAGTCTTCGCCTGGGGTATAATGACATCGTCGAGATTGAAAGAGAGGCCTCCCTTGAAAGCCATATAATATCCCAGGTCCTTGATACTGTCAAGGAACTCTGCAGTTTTGGCTGTACCGCTTAACTTCAATACATTACCAATGATATCTCTGAGTGATTTCTTTGTCAGCAGTTCATTAATGAATCCAACCTCTTCAGGTACAACCTCATTGAAGAGCACCCTTCCGACGGTTGTCTCAATCAAATGATTAACCCTCTTTCCTTCAACGACATCATCAACTTTTACCCTGATAACCGCGTGCAGTTCTACCCTGCCTTCGTTGTATGCTATATTCACCTCTTCAGGGGAATAGAATACGAGGCCTTCTCCGTTTACCTTCTCTGTTTCAGTACTCTTTCTTGCCTTGGTCATGTAGTAGAGACCCAATACCATATCCTGTGAAGGAACTGTAATGGGTGCTCCGTTGGCAGGGTTCAGAATATTGTGGGAAGCCAGCATAAGTATCTGGGCTTCAAGTATTGCAGCATTTCCAAGTGGAAGGTGTACTGCCATCTGGTCACCGTCAAAGTCGGCATTGAAAGCTGTACATACCAACGGATGGAGCTGAATAGCCTTACCCTCAATAAGTTTTGGCTGAAAAGCCTGGATACCCAGCCTGTGAAGTGTAGGGGCCCTGTTTAACAGAACCGGATGACCCTTTAGTACATTCTCTAGTATATCCCACACTACAGGGTCTTTCCTGTCAACAATCTTCTTGGCTGACTTAACAGTCTTGACAATACCTCTTTCTATAAGTTTTCTTATGATAAAAGGCTTATATAGTTCGGCTGCCATATCCTTGGGCAGCCCGCATTCGTGAAGCCTGAGTTCAGGACCGACAACGATTACCGAACGTGCCGAATAGTCAACCCTCTTACCCAAAAGGTTCTGCCTGAAACGACCCTGTTTTCCTTTAAGGCTATCGCTTAATGACTTAAGGGGTCTGTTGGCATCGGTCTTCACTGCATTTGCCTTTCGTGAATTGTCAAACAGTGAATCGACTGCCTCCTGAAGCATTCTCTTTTCGTTTCTGAGAATCACCTCCGGAGCCTTGATCTCAATAAGCCTTTTGAGCCTGTTATTCCTTATTATAACCCTCCTGTAAAGATCATTAAGGTCACTCGTGGCGAACCTGCCTCCATCAAGAGGAACCAATGGTCTCAGCTCAGGTGGGATAACAGGTACAACCTTTATCACCATCCACTCTGGCTCATTTACATTCTTTGATTCCCTGAATGCCTCTACAACCTGCAGGCGCTTAAGTGCTTCATTCTTCCTCTGTTGTGAAGTTTCGGTATTGGCCCTGTGACGCAATGAATATGACAACTCATCCAGATCAAGCCTCTGAAGCAGTTTGTATATGGCATCTGCCCCCATGTCGGCAATGAACTTGTCAGGATTATCATCCTCGAGATACTGATTATCTTTTGGAAGTGATTCGGTAATCTCAAGATACTCCTCCTCGGTAAGGAAATCCAGGTACTTAATACCGTCAACTGCCTTTATTCCGGGATTGATAACAACGTACCTCTCATAATAGATTATTGAATCAAGCTTCTTGGTTGGCAAACCAAGAAGGTATCCGATCTTATTGGGAAGGGATCTGAAATACCATATATGAGCAACCGGAACCACCAGCGAGATGTGTCCCATTCTTTCACGGCGGACTTTCTTCTCTGTTACTTCAACCCCGCACCGGTCGCAGACTATACCTTTGTACCTTATTCGCTTGTATTTGCCGCAATGGCACTCGTAATCCTTCACCGGACCAAAAATCCTTTCACAGAAAAGACCATCACGTTCCGGTTTGTAAGTACGATAATTAATAGTCTCCGGCTTCAATACTTCGCCGCTGGAGCGATCAAGTATCTCCTCCGGTGATGCAAGTCCTATAGAGATTTTTGAATAACTTGGCTTTGTCTTTAGATCTCTTCTGAACGACATATTCCGTAGTTTTCTTTACAATTATTCATTTTATATCAGTCAAGTATCACGCTCAGTCCCAGACCTCTGAGTTCGTGCAGCAGCACATTGAGCGATTCCGGAATACCGGGTTGAGGCATAGGCTCACCCTTTACGATCGATTCATATGCCTTGGCCCTGCCAATGACATCATCAGATTTTATCGTAAGGATCTCCTGTAGTATATGAGCAGCTCCGAAAGCTTCGAGGGCCCATACTTCCATCTCACCAAAACGCTGACCTCCAAACTGTGCCTTACCACCCAAAGGTTGCTGGGTAATAAGGGAGTAGGGACCTATCGAACGGGCATGCATCTTGTCATCAACCATATGACCAAGCTTAAGCATATAAATAACTCCTACCGTCGCAGGCTGGTCAAATCTCTCACCTGTACTTCCGTCATACAGATATGTCTTTCCGTATCTTGGAACGCCTGCCTGATCGGTATATTCATTTATCTGACCAATAGATGCCCCGTCAAAAATAGGCGATGAGAACTTAATGCCCAGCTTTACTCCGGCCCATCCCAGAACCGTTTCATATATCTGACCCAGGTTCATCCTCGAAGGTACACCAAGAGGGTTAAGAACAATGTCAACAGGAGTTCCGTCTTCAAGGAAGGGCATATCCTCAACCCTGACTATCTTGGCAACAATACCCTTGTTACCATGCCTTCCGGCCATCTTGTCTCCCACACGGATCTTACGCTTCTTCGCGATGTATACCTTGGCAAGACGAATAATACCAGCCGGCAGTTCATCACCGATAGTGATATTGTACTTCTTGCGCTTATGGATACTGTCAATCTCCTTATATTTATTTATATAATTATGGAGAAGCTCTTTTATCTGATCATTCTTCTTCTTGTCAGTTGTCCACTTGTTTGGATTGATGTTCAGGAAGTCAATATCCTGTAACTGCTTAAGGGTAAACTTACTGCCCTTGGGTATTACATCAACATTGAGATAATCCCTGACTCCCTGCGAGGTCTTTCCGTTGACAAGGATAAAGAGTTTATCCACCAGTCTTGATTTGAGGTCCTCAACACTACGGTTGAAATCTGCATCAATACGATCGATGATAGGCTTCTCTACCGTCTTGGACTTGCGGTCTTTTACCGCCCTGGTGAACAGCTTTTTGTCTATGACAACGCCCTCAAGGGATGGCCCGGCCTTAAGTGAAGCATCTTTTACATCACCGGCTTTATCACCGAAGATAGCTCTCAGCAGTTTCTCCTCCGGTGAAGGGTCTGACTCTCCCTTTGGAGTAATCTTGCCGATAAGAATGTCTCCCGGTCCGATATGGGCTCCGATTCTTATTATACCATTCTCATCGAGATGTTTGGTAGCCTCCTCGCTGACGTTTGGAATATCTGAAGTCAGCTCTTCCATCCCTCTCTTGGTGTCTCGTACCTCAAGAAGGTATTCGTCTATATGTATCGAAGTGAATGTGTCCTCTTCAACAACCTTCTCGGAGATAACAATGGCATCCTCGAAGTTATATCCTTTCCAGGGCATGAATGCTACCTTCAGGTTACGTCCCAATGCAAGTTCTCCGTTCTTTGTACCGTAACCTTCACTCAATACCTGTCCCCTGGCAACTTTTTCCCCTTTCCTGACTATTGGAATGAGGTTAATGCAGGTATTCTGGTTGGTCTTTTTATATTTCGGAAGGTAGTACCTCTTTATGTCGTCATCGAAACTGACAAATTTCTCCTCATCAGATCTTGTGTATCTGATGACGATTTCATTTGCATCTACATACTCGACAACACCGTCTCCTTCTGCTGTAATCAATATTCTGCTGTCACTGATTACCTGATCTTCGAGACCGGTTCCGACCACAGGCGCTTCAGGCCTGACAAGAGGCACCGCCTGTCTCATCATGTTTGAACCCATCAAAGCCCTGTTGGCGTCGTCATGCTCAAGGAACGGAATAAGTGAAGCTGCTATTGATGCTATCTGGTTTGGAGCTACGTCCATCAAATCAACCTTTGATATCTCCTCGAAAGGATAATCAGCCTCAAAACGGCATTTAGCCCTGGGGTTCTCGAACGTACCATCTTCAGCGAGAGGGGCATTTGCCTGTGCTATCATCCTGTCCTCTTCCTCTTCAGCAGAAAGCCATACAACGCCGTCTGATGAAAGATCAACCTTTCCTGTTTCCACCTTCCGGTAGGGAGTCTCAATGAATCCCAGATGGTTAATTTTGGCGTAAACACAGAGAGAGGATATCAGACCAATATTGGGACCTTCAGGTGTTTCAATAGGACAAAGACGACCATAGTGTGTATAGTGAACGTCCCTAACCTCGAAGCCGGCTCTTTCACGTGACAAACCTCCCGGACCCAGTGCTGACAGGCGCCGTTTGTGGGTCATCTCTGCAAGAGGATTTGTCTGATCCATAAACTGCGAGAGCTGGTTTGTGCCGAAGAATGAATTTATTACCGACGAGAGTGTTTTTGAATTTATCAGGTCAACAGGAGTGAACACTTCATTATCACGGACGTTCATCCTCTCCCTGATTGTCCTGGCCATTCTTGCCAGACCGACACCAAACTGCGCATACAGCTGTTCGCCAACGGTACGAACCCTTCTGTTACTCAGGTGGTCAATGTCGTCGACATCTGTTTTTGAATTAATCAGCTGGATAAGATAACCTATAATGGCGATAATATCTTCCCTCGTAAGAACCTTGGTTCCCGAATCTGTGTTAAGACCAAGCTTCTTGTTGATTCTGTATCTTCCTACATCTCCCAGATCATATCGTTTGTCTGAGAAGAAGAGCTTTTCTATAACATCACGGGCTGTTGCCTCATCGGGTGGTTCTGCGTTCCTGAGCTGACGATAAATATAGATTACCGCTTCTTTCTCAGAATTACACGGATCTTTCTGAAGTGTGTTATATATGATCGCATAGTCTGAGAGGTTGAAATCATCACGGTGCAGCAATATAGCCTTGGCTCCTGAGTCAACAATCAGATCAATGTGTTCATTTTCTATAGCTGTCTCCCTGTCGATGACAACCTCATTCCTTTCGATCGATACTACCTCGCCTGTGTCTTCGTCAACAAAATCTTCGATCCAGGTTTTCAGTACCCTGGCAGCAAGTTTTCTTCCGACAAGCTTCTTGAGGTTTGTCTTTGAGACCTTATGCTCTTCTGCAAGATTGAAGATCTCGAGGATGTCTTTGTCACTTTCATAACCTATCGCCCTCAGCAGAGTCGTTACCGGAAGCTTCTTCTTACGGTCGATGTAGGCATACATGACATTGTTGATATCTGTCGCAAACTCTATCCACGAACCCTTAAATGGTATTATCCTGGCTGAATAGAGTTTGGTGCCGTTGGCGTGTATGCTCTGTCCAAAGAACACGCCAGGAGACCTGTGCAACTGAGAAACAACGACACGTTCAGCACCATTAATAACGAACGTTCCACGTTCTGTCATATAGGGAACCGTACCCAGATATACATCCTGGATAACTGTGTCAAAATCCTCATGCTCAGGGTCAGTACAATAGAGTTTAAGCTTAGCCTTAAGGGGAACACTAAAAGTAAGTCCCCTCTCTATGCACTCTTCGATCGAATACCTTGGCGGATCGATCGAATAGTCAATAAACTCGAGCACAAAGTTGTTTCTTGTGTCGGTAATGGGGAAGTTTTCCATGAAAACCTGGAAAAGCCCCTCCTTCTTCCTGTTGTCAGGAATTGTTCCGAGCTGAAAGAACTCGGAAAATGATTTTAATTGAATCTCCAGGAAATCAGGGTATTCCAGAGTCTGTTTCCTGGTTGAGAAATTTATTCGTTCAGTTTTTTTTGAAGACATTGACGATGGGATTTATTGAATTACAATAACATCTAATAATAAAAAGGCTTAGAACCCCTTGGATCAAGGGATTCTAAACCTGTAACCCGTCAATCTGGTTTAACTTATTTAAGTTCAACTTCAGCTCCTGCTTCAACTAACTGGTTTTTAATAGATTCTGCTTCATCTTTTGATACACCCTCCTTAACAGGCGCTGGTGCAGAGTCAACTACTGCCTTGGCTTCCTTGAGACCGAGACCGGTAATTTCCTTAACGAGTTTTACAATCTGGAGTTTCTGTCCACCGGCTGCCTTAAGAATAACATCAAAAGATGTCTTCTCTTCAGCAGCAGCAGCAGCGTCACCTCCGCCAGCAGCGGGTCCGGCAACAGCAACAGCTGCAGCAGCAGGTTCAATTCCGTACTCCTCCTTGAGGATAGTAGCAAGTTCGTTAACTTCCTTAACAGTAAGATTTACAAGTTCTTCTGCAAATTTCTTAAGATCTGCCATTTTTATTGTTTATTTAATGTGGTTTTACAATTGGTATTAATCTCTTTTTGACAGTGTTTCAAGAACACCATGAATCTTATTACCACCTGACTGCAGGGCGGAAATAACGTTTTTCGCCGGTGACTGGAGCAGCATTATGACGTCGCCAACCAGTTCCTCTTTTGTTTTGAGAGCAACAAGTGAGTCGAGCATAATATCTCCAAGGTACACCGATTCCTGTACGTATGCGCCTTTAAGAAGTGGTTTGTCCTTTTTCTTACGGAACTCCTTGATAAGTTTTGCAGGAGCATTTCCGTTATTTGAAAACATGACAGAAGTAGGACCATCAAGAACATCATAGAGTTCTCCAAGGTCCTTTCCCGATTGTTCAAGTGCTCTTTTCAGAAGAGTGTTCTTTACTACAATGAGTTTAATCTCATTTTCGAAACACTTTCTTCTGAGGGTACTTGTATCGGCAGCATTCAGCTGAGCAATGTCAGTCAGGTAAAAGTGGCTGAACTGATTTATACTCTCAGTAAGACTGTTAATTATTTCATTTTTCTCTTCTCGTCTCATAATTCATAAATGTTTTCTGATAAACACTACTCGTCGAGTCCTTTGGGATCTACCTTTATTCCCGGGCTCATTGTGCTTGAGAGGAATACCGACCTGATGTAGGTACCCTTTGCAGCAGCGGGCTTAAGCTTGTTCACTGTTGAGATGAACTCCCTTGCATTATCGACGATTTTCTGAGGCTCAAAAGAGACTTTTCCGATAGAGGTATGAACAATTCCAAACTTGTCAACCTTGAAATCGATCTTTCCCTGTTTTACTTCCTTAACAGCCTTGCCTACTTCCATAGTCACGGTTCCGCTTTTTGGATTGGGCATAAGCCCGCGCGGACCGAGTATTTTTCCCAGCTGACCAACTTTACCCATAACTGACGGCATGGTTATCACAACGTCGATGTCTGTCCATCCTCCCTTTATCTTCTCGATAAACTCATCGAGTCCGACGAAATCGGCTCCTGCCTCTTTCGCCTCAGCCTCTTTGTCGGGAGTACAGAGAGCCAGAACCCTGGTCTCCTTTCCCGTACCATGGGGAAGAGAAACGACACCACGAACCATCTGGTTCGATTTACGCGGATCCACACCCAACCTCACATCTATATCGACTGAAGCATCAAATTTGGTGGTGGTAATTTCCTTCACCAGCGATGCCGCCTCGGTTAATGTATAAAGCTTGCCCGGTTCAATCTTAGCCGTGGAAAGCTTTTGGTTCCTGGTAAGTTTTGTCATCTTATCCTCTTAAATAATTAATTACTAACGGGGAAATTACCTTTAACGGTGATCCCCATACTTCTTGCGGTACCAGCTACCATCTTCATGGCGGACTCCAGCGTAAAGCAATTCAAATCCTCCATCTTGTCCTGCGCAATTGTCCTGATCTGATCCCAGGTCACTGATGCCACCTTGTTCCTGTTGGGTTCCGGGGAACCTTTCTTGGCTTTGGTGGCCTCCATAAGCTGCACTGCAACCGGCGGTGTCTTGGTAACAAAATCAAAGGATTTGTCTTTGTAAACCGTGATAACCACCGGTATTACCTTACCTGCCTTATCCTGGGTCCTCGCATTAAACTGCTTACAGAAATCCATGATGTTCACTCCTTTTGAACCGAGAGCCGGTCCAACCGGAGGAGACGGGTTTGCCGCGCCGCCACGAATCTGTAACTTGATTAATCCAGCAACTTCTTTAGCCATAATTTTAAATTTGCTTGTTTATTGCGAGAGCTTGGCTGCTATTCAGGAAGCATTATAATTATTATAGCCGCCAATATCTTCGTTAATTTTCCTTTTCTACCTGCAAAAAACTAAGCTCAAGGGGTGTTTTCCGGCCAAAAATCTTGACCATTACCTTGAGTTTTTTCTTCTCTGTGTTAACCTCTTCAATAACTCCTGTAAAACTGTTGAACGGACCGTCAATCACTTTAACAGATTCACCGACAACAAACGGAACATTCAGTTCTTCGTCGCTGGATGCGAGTTCATCAACCTTACCCAATATTCTGTTTATTTCTGATTTTCTGAGCGGCACCGGCTCACCGTCATGGCTGCCAAGAAAACCCAGAACATTCGGGACATTCCGTAAAACATGAGGTACCTCTCCTACCAGTATTGCCTCAACGAGAACATAACCGGGAAAGAAAGTACGCTCTTTGCTGACCTTTTTTCCCGACCTTATCTGGTACACTTTTTCGGTAGGGATGAGTACCTGTGATATATAATCTCCAAGCTTAAGGCGGGCAATCTCGCTCTCAATATATTCCTTCACCCTCTTCTCCTTGCCTCCTATAGCCCGAAGTACATACCACTTCTTTACCAACTCACTCATCTGAACCCTCAGCCATTAATATAACAAACCGTAAATGAAGCTCATGATCTTGTCGAAAGAGAAATCCATCCCTGCAACTATCAGAGCAATTATAAGTGATGCACCCATTACCAGAATGGCACTGTTCTGCAATTCACTCCATGTGGGCCAGGTAACTTTGTGTAAAAGTTCCGTAAAAGACTCCTGAATGTACCTTTTTATCTTCATTTCGACTTTATGTTTGCACGGGAGGAGAGACTCGAACTCCCGACACCTGGTTTTGGAGACCAGTGCTCTACCAACTGAGCTACACCCGTATTACCACCGTAACCGGAAGGTTTCCGGGAATGACCCCGAAAACCTTTCCGGACGGAATATTATTAATTAGTCCAGAATCGCTGTAACCTGTCCGGCTCCTACAGTTCTGCCTCCCTCACGAATAGCAAAACGGAGACCGACATTGATGGCAACAGGGTAGATCAGGTCAACGGTAATGGTGACATTATCACCAGGCATTACCATTTCAACTCCTTCAGGAAGTGTAATCTCACCGGTAACATCAAGTGTCCTCAGATAAAACTGGGGCCTGTATTTGTTATGGAAAGGAGTATGACGTCCGCCCTCTTCCTTTTTGAGAACGTAAATCTCTGCCTGAATCTTTGTATGCGGGGTAATTGAACCCGGCTTGGCAAGTACCATACCTCTTTTAATCTCCTTCTTGTCAACACCACGGAGCAGAAGACCAACGTTATCACCAGCTTCACCCCTGTCAAGAATCTTCCTGAACATCTCTACACCGGTACAAACAGTCTTACGCTTGCTGGCGCCCAGACCGATCATCTCGAGTTCGTCACCTGTATTTACAACACCGGTTTCAATACGGCCGGTAGCAACAGTACCACGACCTGTAATTGAGAACACGTCCTCAACCGGAAGAAGGAATGGCTTTTCATTATCACGTGGAGGAATAGGAATATAATCATCAACTATATCCATCAGTTCCATCACCTTGTCTTCCCACTTGGCTTCACCATTCATTGCACCGAGAGCAGACCCGCGAATTACAGGAGCATTGTCACCATCAAACTTATAAAAGCTCAGAAGGTCACGTACTTCCATTTCTACCAGATCAAGAAGCTCTTCGTCGTCAACAGCGTCTACCTTGTTCATGAAAACAACAATCTGAGGAACGTTTACCTGACGGGCGAGAAGAATGTGCTCGCGTGTCTGAGGCATCGGTCCGTCTGTCGCCGCAACAACAAGTATGGCACCATCCATCTGCGCGGCACCCGTAACCATGTTCTTTACATAGTCGGCGTGACCCGGACAGTCAACATGTGCATAGTGACGGTTCGCTGTCTGGTATTCAACGTGAGCGGTATTTATCGTAATACCTCTCTCCTTTTCCTCGGGAGCATTATCGATCGAATCGAAATCCCTGATTTCTGAAAGACCCTTCTTGGCAAGAACCATCGTAATGGCTGCAGTCAGGGTAGTCTTACCATGGTCGACGTGGCCAATAGTACCGATGTTAACATGTGGCTTCGTCCTTGCAAATTTTTCTTTAGCCATAATTCCAAGCGTATTTTAATAGTGTAATTAAATGTTAATTATTTATCTTTTAAAAAATTAGTTAAGTCATCGAGCCGAAGACGGGAATTGAACCCGTGGCCTCTTCCTTACCAAGGAAGTGCTCTACCCCTGAGCTACTTCGGCAGAAAAAATAGAGCGGGAGACGGAATTCGAATCCGCGACCCTCAGCTTGGAAGGCTGATGCTCTACCGACTGAGCTACTCCCGCATATTCTTGTCAGAGGTTGAAAACTCCCTGGTAAATTCACTCTATTTCAACTATTTGTAGTGGGGAGAGCAGGATTCGAACCTACGAAGTCGTGCGACAACAGATTTACAGTCTGCCCCAGTTGGCCACTTTGGTATCTCCCCCTTCCAGAGTTTTTCCTCTTGAAAAAAGCTTTTTTCAATCCATGAGCCGATGAAGGGATTCGAACCCCCGACCTGCAGATTACAAATCAGCTGCTCTGGCCAACTGAGCTACATCGGCAATGTTAAAGAACGCCTGATTTTTGAGCATGGAATACCCTCAAAAATCGGTTTGCAAATGTATTAAATTAATATTCAAAAACAAAAAATAGAATTATTTATTTTTTCACAATAAAGATCAAATCCCTTTAAGCTTATGTTTCTGTTTGTTAATCTGTCTTTTAAGTGCATCAACAACGGAGTCGGTAGCCTCCTCAAATGTCTTGCTCTGCTTTCTTGCAAACAGAGGTCCCCCGGGATACTCAAGCTTGATCTCTGTAATCTTGTTCTCACGATCCTGATCCTTGTCAAGACGCAGATATACCTCTGCACTGACGATATCATCACTCACCTGGTTGAGTTTGCCGAGCTTCTGATGGACAAAATCGATTAGCTTCTTGTCTGCATCAAACCTTACTGAATGAATCTGGATGTTCATACTGCTACCTCCTTCTTTTAAATATTACGCTCTTGGATGAGCCTGTTTATATACTTTCTTTAATTTCTCAAATGTATTGTGGGTATAGACCTGTGTCGCTGAAAGATTGGCATGACCAAGCAACTCCTTGATCGAACTGAGGTCTGCCCCGTGATTCAGCATATGTGTTGCAAAGCTGTGTCTTAATACGTGCGGACTCCTCTTTTCGACCGTGGTTACCATAGCAAGATATTTTCTGACTATATTATAAACAAATTTATCATACAGTTTGTTACCCTTGTCAGTAACAAAAAGCCAGTCGCCAACAGATTCAACCTCCCTGCGCTGCTCAAGATAGAGATTCAGATCTGACCTGAATGAATCAAGCAGGGGTATAAGTCGCTGCTTATTACGTTTTCCGTGAACCCTGATCGTTCCCCTTGCTTCATCATAGTCCTGAATACGTAATCCCGTAAGCTCACTACGGCGCATACCCGTCAGGTACAACATCTCTATTGCGGTTTTATTGCGACGGCCACTGAAATCAGAACCAAACTCAAAACTGTCAAGAAGAGTGTCGAGCGATTGTTCAGCGATAAATTCCGGTAACTGCTTCTTCTTCTTCGGCAAAACAACCCTCTCAAGAGGATCGGTACTAATTTTGCCTTCCTTGCGCAGGTACCTGAAAAAAGATCTTAATGAGGATATCTTCCTGTGAACGCTTGACGCCGAAACCCCGCTGTCAAGCAAACTGACAATCCATCTCCTTATGTGCTGGCCTTTAATATCACCCGATTCAAACTCAGTGCCCCCGGCCTCACAGAAAAGAATAAACTGACTTAGATCGTCACCATACGAACGAACCGTATGACGCGAGTAGCGTTTCTCACCTGATAAATACTGAAGAAATGATTCCTTACTGCTCATAAAGGAACCCCCGTATGCAATTTTCGAAATAGAGGGAGTTAAGGAAAATTTAGTCTTCCTTCTCCTGAAGCTTCTGAATGTAAATAGCTTTCTTTATCTCCTCCCTGCGGCTGATAGAAGGCTTGGTAAAAGACTGACGCGAACGCAGTTCACGAATTACGCCTGTCTTTTCAAACTTCCTCTTAAACTTTTTTAAAGCCCTCTCAAGGTTTTCACCCTCTTTTAACGGTACGATTATCATATCTGTTCTATACTGTTTTTTAAAATCGAGCCGCAAAGTTAGAAATAGAATTAATGATTTCAAAACTTTTGATCATTAATTTCTGCCGGCCATGGCTCTTCCCAAATTCAATTCATTCACATATCTGCTCTTTTTTTAATTTCAACCACCTTTTAAAATTAGCAAAATATGGCGATCGAAACAAATAAAATCAATCAAAATAATATATAGTGTCTTAAAAACTCCTCCTTCTCCCGGGGAACCATACCATTCTCTTTCATCACCGACCAGTCGGAGATATACCCCTGCCGCTCCCTGTACCTTACTATTGCTTTAACATGGTCAGGACCAAGATAAGGGTGTCTCAGCAGAACAGAAAAACTGTCACTGTTGACAGATAACTTCCGCAATCTTGATGTGTCAGCCCTTACCATCGAAGAAATACGCTCAATCACTGACGGCTGCAGGCCGTATACCTCATAAAGCTGCCTTACGTCAGCATACCCGCCAAGCAGATTGCCATACCTTACAATCCTGGAAGAGAGGACAGGACCTATGCCGGGAAGACGCTCAAGATCGGCGGAGTCGCACATATTCAGATTGATTACGGGCATTACGGCTGCTCTGCCGTAATTCGCCGGTCTTACATTCGTAACCTTTTCCTGGTTTTCTGTCACAACAGTATCAGCGGGTAACATTTCTGTGTTGAGCAGGCTTATTTCAATATCCGCCCGTCTGTCGGGCAGTAAATACCTCATCAAAAGCATGATAGTAATGATCAGAAGAAGTAATGACGTGGCAGACCTCTCACGACGATTGAATCCAAACCACTCCTTTAACGGCTTTTTCCACTTTTCCATTGCAGCGAACTATTTTTTGAGACACTGCAATATAAGAAAATAAATGGTATCGGGTATCGGGTATCAGGTACCGGGTGCCGGGTATCAGGTACCTGGTGCCGGGCATCAGGTACCGGGTGTGCTCCTATTCGGTCGCAACCTCGCCCGGCTGACGCCGGACTCGGTTCGGCATACCCTAAGTTTATTTACTCTTATTCCTGTATGCCGCCAGATACTCCTGTAAATCGGCATATACCTCCGGAGCCATGATTACCAGGCCAATAATATTTGGGAATGCCATGGTAAGAACCATCATATCTGAAAAGGCGATTACATTATTGAGGCCTGACGAGGCCCCTATTACCGTAAATGTCAGGAATATCAAATAGTAGACTATGAAAAGTGTCCTTACAGGAAGGCCAAGCTTTCTCACAGGTTTTTCAAAAAGATACCTGAATCCGTTCAGACCATAGTACGACCATGAAATCATAGTTGAAAATGCAAAACAGAGTATCGAGATAACAAGGAGGTAGGGAAACCAGGGGAATACGGTTGCAAAAGCTGAAGAGGTAAGCTGCGCTCCCTCAAGGTTATCAGGATTATCGCCAAACCCTGTAAATATAATCACCATGGCAGTCATGGTACATATTACAACTGTATCGATGAATGGCTCTGCAAGGGCGACGATGCCTTCCTTAACAGGTATGTCTGTTCGGGCTGCAGCATGAGCTACCGCTGCTGATCCTACGCCAGCCTCATTCGAGAAAGCGCCCCTCTGAAATCCCGTAATCAGCACCCCTATTATACCACCCTTAACTGCAACGGGACTGAAAGCACCTTTAATAATAATAAGGAATACCTCTCCTATTCTGTCAAAGTTCATCAATATTATTACGAGGGCTGCCCCGACATATAAAAATGCCATAAACGGAACCAGCCTGGCTGCTACCCTGGCAATGCTCTTTATTCCCCCGTATACAACTATACCGATGATTGCTGCCAGACATATACCGAACCAGAAACCGTAATTCTCCATACCTGGAAATATAAGCCTGAATTGTGCGAATGACTGGTTCGCCTGGAACATATTGCTGCCGCCGAAACTTGCCAGCACCATCATCACGGCGCTGAAAACAGCCAGAACCCTGCCAAGCATCCCCAGGTTTCTCTTTTTCAATCCCTTGCTGAGGTAATACATAGGTCCGCCCGAGACCCTGCCGTTCTCATCAATATTCCTGTATTTAAGGCCCAGGGTACATTCGGTAAACTTCATTGACATTCCCAGAAAACCCGCCAGGATCATCCAGAAGGTTGCGCCGGGACCCCCGACGGTAATTGCGATTGCAACACCTGCAATATTCCCTAATCCTACCGTCGCTGAAAGGGCTGTTGCAAGAGCCTGAAAATGGCTAACCTCGCCCTTGTCACTCTTTTTGTCGTATCGTCCTGTGATCAGTCCGAATGAATGTCCGAACATACGTATGTTGACAAACCTCATTCGTATGGTAAAATATATACCGCCAAGAATCAGCCACAAAACCACTATGGGTACCCTGGCTCCTATGTCGAAGCCTGCTGCGGCCACAGGATCCCAGAAAAAAATCTTCTCAAGGAATTCTACCACTGGCCCGAAGGCCGCATCTATTTTACTTACTTCCCCCAACCGGTATTATTATAAGCTACCACCGAGGAGGCCGTAGATGAATACCATTGCAATTGCCATTGGGGCCAGAAACTTAAGCACAAACATCAGCAATCCGGTAATTGCAATCTTGTATTGCCCTCCACTGGTAATTTCATCGCTGAAAGCCTTTCTGCCAAGATACCAGCCTACGAATAGCACGATAAATATGGCTCCCAGTGGAAGCATTATGTTAGCTGTAAGATATTCAAACCAGTCAAAAAATGTCTTTCCTGCAATCGTTGCTCCTTTCAGCGGACCGAATGAAAGAGTTGCGAAGACGCCTACCACCGATATGGCTGTTGCAGCCAGGATAGTTGACTTTGCACGTGTCATTTTCAGTTCCTCACAGAAATATGCCACTACCACCTCAAGCACTGATACTGTTGATGTTAGCGCCGCAATAGCAAGCAACAGGAAGAAAAATATTGAAAAGATGTGGCCTCCCGGCATCTGCGCAAATATATTGGGAAGAACCACAAACACCAGTCCCGGGCCCGAAGCCGGATCAATTCCATAGGCAAAAACTGCAGGAAATATCATCACACCTGCAAGAATAGCTATTGCCGTATCTGACAGGGAAACCTGAAACGCAATACCCGGAAGGTGGTTATCCTTCCTTACATATGAACCGTAAGTTATCAGCGTTCCCATTCCTATGCTCAGAGAGAAAGCCGCCTGACCCAGAGCCATAAGCACCGAGTTCCAGGTTATTTTCGAGAAGTCGGGGCTGAACAGGAACTTAAGACCTTCGCCTGAACCCGGAAGGGTAAGCGACCTGATACTCACAGCCAGTATTAATACTACAAGCAAAGGCATCAGTATCTTGGTGTACTTCTCAATACCCTTTTTAACTCCTGAAAAGATTATGAATGCCGTCAGGAACATGAATATCATCTGCCACAACAGGGGTCTGAACGTTCCGGAATGAAAGGTTTCAAAGTTTTCCGACAGCTCACCTGCATTCTTGCCTGCGAAACTATTTCCCAGCGATTGGACAAGGTATTCCAGGGTCCATCCGGCAACTGTGCTGTAGAAGGCCAGAATAAGAAACGCAGCGACAATGCCCATGACACCCACCAGGTACCAGGGCTTGCCGGGAGCCAGCTTCCTGAAAGAACCGAGAGCGTTACGCTGTGCTCTTCTTCCTATTGACAATTCGGCAAGCATAACCGGAAAGCCGATAGCCAGTATAAACAACAAATATATGAGCAGAAATGCACCTCCTCCATTCTCACCTGTGACATACGGAAACCTCCAGATGTTACCCAAACCCACCGCTGAACCTACTGCAGCAGCAATAATTCCAAGTTTGCCCGAGAATGTATCTCTCTCCTGATTGTCAATACCGGCCATATCGATTTTTTTTAGGTTGTTGTTGATTCCCTGATCCTAAAGGGGAAAAGGGAAGCCAAAATTTGTGAAAATAGTTGTTACCTGCAATACCGGTCAATCACACATGAAGAGCACTCACAACTATACCACTGACGATCAACACAATAAGGATAAAATATTTTTTCCTATTATAAAACATAACAGGTAAAGAGGATATTTTCAGAACGGGTATCCAATACCAACCATGAATGTAAAATCATCCTGCATGTTATATGGCCTCCTCATTCTGATCCATTTGGGTCTGTCCTGGATGGCGGGGTCTCTGAGCTTAATTCCGATATCGGTACGCAGAAGCACAAAATTAAGATCAAACCGCATCCCGAAACCTGTACTTACAGCCATATCGTCGTAGAACTTATTGAATTTAAAGACAGCCCCGGGCCGGTCGGGATCATCATTTATTGTCCATATATTCCCTGCATCCATAAAGACGGCCCCCTCGAGTATCCAGAACAGCTTGAACCTGTACTCTGCATTCAACTCCATTTTCATATCAGCTGTCTGGTTGATGAATGATGGTATATCATTGATAAATGAACCCGGTCCGAGCGACCTTACCTGCCATCCCCGCACTCCGTTTGCGCCTCCTCCGAAATACTGCTTTTCAAAAGGCAGTGCTTTGGAGTTGCCGTAAGGTACGCCTGCTCCAATAAAGCCACGGAATACGACTGAACTGACCTCATTGATTATGAGGTTATACCGCATGTCAACATCCGATCTTATATACTGTGCAAACTGCTGTCCGAAAAGGGTATAGCTGTCATCACTCTTTTCTGCTCCGGCGAGTCTGCTGCCCAATGCAGCCAGATTGCCTGCCATCTCGATATTGAACTTAAAGAAAATATGGTCGCGTGATCGCTGTATTACCTGGTCGTTATAGGTATAGGTGTAACTACCTCCCATTATCAGCACATCCTTATAGCTAAATGACAGGTACGATGAAGTGTCTATTCTCATTGCAAAGTCGGGATCGATATAGGGTAGCTTCACAAGGTTCATCTGCAGCGGATACAGCATATGATTTCTGTAGCTCCCCTGGTCCCAGGTGTAACCAAATGTGGCATTGACCACCGTACGGGTATACACAGGTATCTTCTGAAAATTGTAAGCGAGCTGCAGATAGCTCCTGGGATTATATCTGCTGATAAATTTCTCCCTTCTTATAAACGGAAACAGGAATTCCGGAAATAGCAGGCCGGCCTCTACTCCGAGTTCCTGGGTACTCCTGAATCCGGTAACCTCTTCCGAGAGTGTCTCGTAAGCCCCCTTGAGCTTCAGGTTGAACTGCTGCGCACCGTGAAAGAGGTTCTTGTGCTGGTAAATAAAATTCATTGCGGCACCCAGGTTGCCGGCAGAGTTGGTGCCTTCAATAAGATATGTGAATGATTGCTGATTAAATGGTGTAAGCTGAATTACTGCATCAATACTTTTCACAGGCGACTCATCTGAAGCCTGGCGTGGCGGTTCGCGATAATTTATGTTCACAAGCCTGTAAGTTTTCAAGGCTGCAAGCTGTCTGTGTGTTCTTTCTGTACGCGTAACATTGAATGGCAATCCCGGATTAATAAGAAGGTTCTGCTCAAGCAGGTCAAACCTTATCCTGGGCTTTCCTGTCGGGGTAATGAAGTAATAGCCTTCATGCAGCACTGTATCAAGTGAACTGAAATACCTGTCACCGGCTGACATAGCCTCCCCGGGATCAAACTCAGGATATACATAGACGTTACGCACGTTATACTTCGAGTGAGGTATTACTACTTCCGGTTCCGCCAATCTGCCTGCGGATTTAGCCCCCCTGACGAAATAGGTTATATCAACAAGATTATTACCTATTGTATCGTTGACGCGAAAATGAATGAAATCACTGCTGAAAGCATAATAACCGTGGTCTCTTATCAGCCTTTCAATTCGTGACCGTTCTGCTGCCAGATCGTCAAAGTCGTATCTCCCACCCTTTTTTATCAAACAGTTTTGGGCGTCAAACTCTATTATGGCAAGCAAAGCCGAATCCTCAACCTCATAATTCAGGTTCCGTATCGTATATGGATCAGAGGTATCTATCTCATAGAATACCTTTGACCTCTTTTTTGCAGTCTCGATGGTCTCCATCACGACAGCATCGAAATAACCCTTCGACCTCAGGTAAAGCAACAGCTGTTCCTTCGACCTGTAGGCTGCATATGGATCAAATATCACCGGTTCCTCGCCTATATTTCTTAGCCAGCCATGAGGCCAGCGCTCCTTGTCAAGGTCAGACCAGTTGTAGAGGCCCAGGTGAAAGCGGGAACCGAAAATTCTCTTGTTGGGTTGCTGTCTGAGAAATGGTTTGAGTTCCCCCTGTGTTACTTCGTCACCATTAATCTCAATATAGTTTCTGTCAAGTAGTGACTCTCCCTGAGGAACATATTTGGTCGGATTACAGGAGGCCAGCAGTACCAGGGAAATTAAAAGCAGCCACCCTGAACTCTTTTTATTTTTATTTGAAACAAAATATTCCAAAATTTGCCCTGATAAATTGATCATCGCAAATATATTAATAATTGAGTTGTCGCCAATGTTAAGCAAAGCCCGTGCCTCATTTATTATCTCCCTGCAGAAAAAGAAGTTCAGGGAGGAACACGGTCTCTACGTTATTGAAGGAGATAAGATGGTCAGAGACTATATCGCTGCAGGAATGCCTGTGGATACCGTTTATGCGAAAAGAGAGTGGATAGCCTCGCAAAAACAGGGTTTCTTCAGTCGCGTAAGGGAGACGGTGCCTGTTTCATATGATGAGATAAGGAAGATAAGTTCCATGACCACCCCTCACAACGCCCTGGCGCTGGTGCGGATCGTCAATGAAGAGCCGCAGCCAGACGAGATTACAACAGGCTATGTCATTGCGCTGGAATCTGTACAGGACCCCGGCAACCTTGGGACCATAATCAGGGCAGCCGCCTGGTTTGGTATACAATATATTATATGTTCAGCCGACAGTGTCGACTGTTTTAATCCCAAGGTAGTACAGGCATCCATGGGTGGGCTCATGTGGGTAAGGGTTATCTATACCGACCTGGCATCATTTCTGGGAACGGCAAAGGAGAGCAACCTGCCGGTTTTCGGCACGTATCCTGATGGTAACAGTATTTACAGGCATAATCCTCCTGAAAGGGGGATAATTCTCTTCGGAAATGAGTCAAAGGGCATCTCGGGGTTCCTTGACGAGTATGTGACGGAGAGGATTACCATACCGCGGGGGAAAAACATCACCCGGGGAATCGATTCGCTTAACGTGGCCATGTCGGTAACGATTGTGCTTTCAGAATTAACCAGAAAACTTTCCTGATAACACCTCAGCCACCCTCATTCCGTCGATGGCCGAGGAGACTATGCCTCCGGCGTAACCAGAGCCTTCACCGCACGGATAGAGGCCTTCAATATCTGTATGCTGCAGTGTTGCGGGGTCACGGGGTATTCTCAACGGTGATGATGACCGCGACTCAACGCCAACCAGAACAGCCTCTTCGGTGACATAACCCTTCATCATGCGGCCGAAGGCCCTGAAGCCCTCCTTCAACGCACCCAGCAGCGGCTCCGGCAGCCATTCATGAAGCGGAGAGCTGACAATACCTGGTGAATATGAAGACCGGGGCAGCGTGGCTGACGGGCGTCCGGCAATAAAATCGGTAAGCCTCTGCGCGGGTGCCGTCTGTCTTCGGCCTCCATGTTCCCATGCAAGCTTTTCAAGATGCTGCTGAAACTTTAGTCCGGCCATCGGACCGTATCGTCCATATGCTGAAACATCACCACCCCTGATCTCGGTAACTATTCCCGAGTTTGCCCAGACTGAATTGCGCCGGGCCGGCGACATTCCGTTGACCACAACCTCATCGCCGGAGGTGGCTGAAGGTACAATAAAACCGCCGGGACACATGCAGAAGCTGAATACCCCGCGGCCCTCAACCTGGCGCGAAAGAGTATACGATGCCGGAGGCAGCCAGCTGCCACGGCTCTTCCCATGATACTGAATACGGTCAATCAGTTCCTGCGGGTGCTCTACCCTCACTCCCATCGCAAAAGGCTTAAACTCCATTGCTGCAAAATGCTGCCCGAGTAGGGCGTAAATATCGCGCGCCGAATGACCCGTTGCAAGTATCAGTGTGTCAGACATAAACGTCTGCCCACCTGCCTCAACACCAGCAAATCTTCTTCCATTAAGCAGCAGTCCGGTTATCCTGGTATTCAGCAGTACCTGCCCGCCGCATTCAATTATCTTTTCCCTTATATTCCTTATTATAGACGGCAAGCGGTCTGTGCCAATGTGCGGATGAGCCTCATACAGTATGTTCTCATCAGCCCCGAAAAAATGAAGTAACTCCAGCACCTTCCTGTTTTCTCCTCTTTTCTTCGACCTGGTGTATAGCTTCCCGTCGCTGTAGGTGCCGGCACCGCCTTCGCCAAAGCAGTAGTTGCTGTCGTTGTCAACCACATGCTGACGGCTGATCATTGCAATGTCCCTTTTTCTCGATGAAACATCCCTGCCTCGTTCGATAACCACCGGCCTGAGACCGTGCCCGATCAGGGTCAGTGCCGCAAAAAGACCTGCCGGCCCGCTGCCTGCAATCAATATCTCTTTAGCGTTAGAAACGTCGCGTTCCTGAAAACTGATGATTTCTGAAGGCGGTGTTTCGTCGCCTGTAAACACCTCTGCTTCAACATTAAAGACAATAGCGGGCTTACGGGCATCGATCGATTTCCGGATTATTGTAACGCCTGTAATGTCTGCGGGACTGCATCGAAGCATTCTGGCAGCCTTCCTTATTATCTCATTATGGTCGGCAGCAGCTTCCGGTGATAGAGTCAGGTTGATCCTGGCGGCCATGTCGTGTCACTCAAAATAGAATGCAAGAACCCATATCTGGGACCTTATCTTATCAATTGCATTCACATACTGAGGATGCCCGGGTGCAGGATCATTTACCAGCACGTTTCTCAGGCCGTTCGACATGCGGGCCTCTATGGTAAGCTTGAAAAATGTAAGGTAGAAGTCAAAGCCGGCACCCACTTCGTAGTAAAGGTCCGATCTCCTGAGGCGAAGGTAAACAGGCTTATCCTCGTCAAACTCCTTCTTGCCCGCCAGGTCATGACGGTAATTGAGTCCGCCCACAACATACGGACGCACATTGTTGAGCCTCGTACCCTTATACTTTACCAGCAGCGGAAACTCCAGAAACGACGATTCAATACTCTGTCCGTCATTGTAAACAGTGCCATCCCTGTAGAATATCAGTTTCCTCTGACCGAATGAAACGCCTGGCAGAAACCTGATATCGAGATACGGCACAGGGTGGTAATCTGTTACAACCTGGATATTCAACCCGGGATAGAGATTTGTGACCTCCGGAAACAACGAATCGGCAGCAAAGGCGCTCTGTGAAGGCGTTACCCTGAAATCCATTGCATTGAACCCGACACAAAATCCGAAGTGAAACAATTTTTCATCATACCACGAATCATTCTTCACCTTCTGTCTCTGTGAATATGCCGCCAGCGGAAGCAGCAAAAGAATAGCCGTAAATATCTTGTATCCTGATCTCATTTAAGAGTTTTTCCTGAAAATAATAAACTTCAAATTTAACTGTTTATTGTAATTGTTGCCTTAATGCCGGTATATATCGTTGCAATGCCACCGCTGAGTCTTTTCATTTCGGTGGAACCAAAGCCGGCTGCACCGAGAAGGCTCAGGAACGCCTCCCCTTCGGGGAAGGAACCTACAGAGTCGGGAAGGTAGGTATAGGCCGAACTGTCACGCGAGAAAAGTCGTCCCAGCAGAGGCAGCAACCTCTTGAAATAGAATCCGTAAATCTGTCTGAGCGGGAACCTCGCAGGCTTTGAAAACTCCAGAACCATTATAACTCCGCCATCTGAGAGTACCCTGTACATCTCAGAAAGGCCGGTGGCAGTGTCAGCAAAATTCCTCACGCCGAATGCCGACATGGCAACGTCAAAGGTAGCATCGGGAAAGGGTAGCTCTTCCGAGGCGGCTGCTACAAGTTCTATCCTGTCTGTGAGTCCCTTCCTTTCTATCTTCTTTCTGCCCTCGAGCAGCATTTTCTGCGATATGTCAACGCCTGTAACCTTAACCTCCCCGAGCCTCAGGGCTGCTATGGCAAGGTCGGCTGTTCCTGTTGCAACATCGAGAATACGCTCCGGTTTCTTCATTCTTCCTATCGCGGCAACGGCTCTCCTTCTCCACCAGATATCGGTTCCCAGCGAAAGAAAATGATTGAGAAAATCGTACCGCCACGCTATGCGGTCGAACATTTCCGATATTTCTTCTCTCTTTCGGGCGGTCTGCATTCAGTTGTTAAATCAAGACGACAAATATAAGCAGTTATACGGTAAATAGGTTCTGAAACAAAATGAGACGTAACAGTTATGCCGAGATTAGGGGAAGTTGGTTATTTTTGGACTGAAAAAAACTTTTTGTGTATGACCAGGAAAACTCTGTTTGTTTCAGGTGCCACCTCAGGCATCGGAAGAGCTGCGGCGCTGAGGTTCGCCTCTGAGGGCTGGAATGTTATCATAAACGGCAGGCGTGCGGAAAGACTCACTGAACTGCAGGGCGAGCTGGAGGCCGGTGGTACAGGGGTGCTGTCGCTTCCGTTCGATGTCAGGAACAGGGATGAGGTGGAAAAGGCTGTCGCTTCACTTTCAGGGGAATGGAGAAATATTGATCTGCTGGTAAACAACGCCGGTCTGGCCGTCGGACTTGAGCATATTGACAAGGGAGACCACGATGACTGGGAGAGAATGATCGACACCAATATAAAGGGATTACTGTGGCTCACAAGGGCGGTGGTGCCGCTGATGATCGCCAGGGGCAACGGACATATTATTAATATAGGATCGATAGCCGGTAAGGAGGTTTATGAAAACGGAAATGTCTACTGTGCCACTAAACATGCCGTTGATGCATTGTCAAAATCTATGCGCATAGACCTTTTGAAGCATAATATAAAGGTTACCAATGTTGCTCCCGGATTGGTTGAAACCGAGTTCTCTACGGTGCGTTTCAAAGGAGATGCAGCAAAGGCTGAAACACCCTACATAGGCATGAAACCTCTCTCAGGTGATGATATTGCAGATGTAGTATACTATTGTGCAAGCCTGCCTCCGCACGTGAACATCAATGACGTACTGGTAATGCCCACAGCCCAGGCATCTGCCGCAATTGTGAACAGGGAGGGAAAGGGGTGAGAGGGTTGCGGGTTGCGGTGGCCGATAACAAATTGAGTCAAACCGAATAAAAAAATAGTCAGATAAAAGCCATGGAAAAATACAGCTACCAGTACCTGTTTGATTTTACGCGCGAAGTATTCATGAAGATGGGTTGCAGCAGCGACCATGCAACTACCATAGCCGATGTATTCCTTGCTGCCGAACTGAGAGACATACCTTCCCACGGGATGATCAGGATGAAGGATTACTACCAGCTATGGCAGAAGGGAAGAATAAAAACCAAACCCGGTATCAGGGTCGTTCATGAGACTCCCTCAACAGCGGTAGTTGACGGCGATATGGCTGTAGGAATGGTTCCGGCCCGGTTCTCAATGCAGCTGGCCATTGAAAAGGCTGCCTCGACAGGAACAGGCTGGGTAGCCACACGAAACTCAAATCATTACGGTATAGCAGGTTATTACGCAATGATGGCTCTGGAAAACGATATGGTTGGCATATGCCTTACAAATGCCAACCCGCTGGTGGCCCCTACCTTCTCGGTCTCGCCGATGATGGGCACCAACCCCATTGCAGTAGCTGTTCCGGCAGACAGACAGCCTCCTTTCGTTGCTGACTTCGCCACCACCCCCATCGCGAGGGGTAAGCTGGCCGTGGCAGAAAAGAAGGGAGAAAAGGTAGCTTTAGGATTTGTACAGGACTCCAAAGGGTATCCCAGTGATGATCCCTCTATCCTGAAATCAGGAGGGTCTATGCTGACCCTCGGAGGAGACAGGCTGCACGGGAGTCATAAAGGCTACTGCCTCTCAGCCATGGTTGATATCTTCTCGGCAGTTTTCAGCGGAGCCAATTTCGGACCTTTTGTGCCTCCCAGCGTGGCGTACCTGCCCCTCCTTGAAGAAAAGGTCGGTGAAGGAACCGGACATTTCTTCGGAGCCATGAGAATAGATGCCTTCCGTGATGCATCTGAATTCAAGGCTGCAATGGACAGGTGGATAGAGACATTCCGTGCAGCCAAACCGGCAGAGGGACAGGAAAAGGTTCTTATACCGGGAGATATAGAACGGGAAGCCGAGGAACGTAACATAAAACATGGAATCACCCTGGTGCCTGCTGTAAGAGATGATCTGAAAGCAATCGCTGACGCACTGTCAGTTAACTTTAACTAACCCCGTATTGCCGACCATTGGTACGGGACCAGGCTTCGATTCGCCTGTGAGGCAATTGAGGGGGGTGCGTCGCCGCCATTCCGTAGGCGAGCTCGCGACCAGCGGGAGCAATCTGATATCTGATATCTGATATCTGATCTCAGATATCCTGCTCCATAAATCCCTGCTTTTTAAGAACCTCCAGGAAAGCTTTTGAGAAATGTATATTGTCGGCCTTCTTATACCTTACATCAGTGAATACCTGGGCAAGGGTTTTCTTGCTGTTTTCTGCGATAAACTGGAGAGAGTCCTCACGCTTCTCCTTCTCAGCATAAAGCTCGTCAATGTCCCCGGCTGAATAATCGTGATATGTTTCGGTATGAACAACCGCACTCAGGGGCAGTCTGTCAACCTGAGGCGGATCTTCAGCCGGCCATCCAAGGGTGATTGCGGTTACCGGAACCACTCCCGTTGGAAGTTCAAGAAGTTCAATTATTATGCCTGCCATATATGTTGTGGTGCCCAGGTAACAGATACCCATTCCCTTCTCCTCAGCTGCTATGCAGGCAGTCTGTGCAGCAATTAATGCGTCTATTGCAGCCGTCATAAATGAAAGGAAGTTGTCATAGCCCGGTTCGGCATCTCTCTGCCGGCACCACTTGTTAAACCTGTTGAAATCGGCACAGAAGGTTAGCATTACAGGAGCCTCTGTAACCATTTTCTGGTTAAAGTGGGCAGGAGCAAGCTTCTCCTTCATAACAGCATCGCGGGTGACTATAATGCTGTAAACCTGCATATTACCGGTAGTTGAGGTACGTATCGCCGCCTCAAGTATATCGTTGAGGTCAGAATCGGTAACCTCACGTCCGGAATATTTTCTGATTGTCTTACGTGTCAACAGAGTCTCTTTCATAATTAATTTCAGATTGATTTCTGACGGCACAAATATACGAAATTCACCACAGCCGTTTTAGTCACTTATCAACAACAAATGCAATTATGAGCCCTGTAACATCTATTGACACCTGACACCTGAACCGAGACCGGCTTGCCGGGCGAGCTCGCGACCGAATGGGAGCACACCCGACACCTGATACCTAAAACCTCTTCGTATACCCGTGACAATAAGGCTCCTTACCGGTGTTGAAGTAATAATCCTGATGATAATCTTCGGCATCATAAAACTCCGATGCCTGGGTCAGTCTGGTGGCAACCTTATACCCCTTGTCCCTGAGTATATCGAGGTATTTGGCAGCAATGACTTTTTGTTCCTGGTTAAGGTAAAATATTTCAGAGCGGTACTGGTTACCGATATCGGGTCCCTGCCTGTCAACCTGGGTAGGATCATGGATCTCAAGGAACATTTTTACCAGTTTTTCATAGCTGGTTTTCTCCGGATCGTAAATGACCCTAACAGCCTCCGCATGCCCCGTGGTTCCTGTACATACTTCCTTATAGGACGGATTCTTCACATGTCCGCCTATATAACCCGAAATGACTGCATAGACGCCCGGCTCCTGCTGTAGATAGTATTCAACACCCCAGAAACAGCCTCCGGCAAAGATAGCAGTATGATAAACACCTTTTTCCAGCTCTGCCGGTACAAAGTCAAGAGATATGGAATTAACGCAATGTCTTATATTCTTCGAGGTAAACCCCTCACCCTGAAAGACATGACCCAGATGGCCCTTACAGTTGGCACAGACTATCTCTGTCCTTACACCGTCAGCGTCAGGATACCTGATAACAGCATTTTCAATCTCATCGTCGAAAGATGGCCAGCCACAGTTGGAGTCAAATTTATCGGCAGATTTGTAGAGTGCTGATCCGCAATGCTTACAAAGATAAGTTCCGGCCTCCTTATGGTTTGTATACCTGCCCGTCCAGGGCCTCTCTGTTCCTTTCTGAAGAATAACGAATGCCTCATCTGGTGTTAACTGACGGAATGTAGGCCTCTGCTGATCTGATGATCCTGATTTCATAACTGCTGATGTTATAATTATTATGGTTAATATTAATGTCTTCATGGCCAAGACTTTTATTGGTTAAAAATAAGACAATTGATAAGGCAAAAAGTTCAGCAGCTGTAAATGTGTTTTTTAACAATATGCCGGGTGATGTTCAGATTCTCAGAAATGTTTAGATTTACCGGGAAGAATTATCTAATATTTAACCCTTGAAACTAATACTTGATTCTATGAAAACATTAAGAATTACGGTGCTTGTGCTTCTGGCAATCCTGCTGTCGGCTCCTGCTTTCAGCCAGAGGGCTGCACAGGCAGCACCACAAATGTCGCTGACATCAGAGATGTTGAGTCCGCTTAACTTCAGGCTTGTCGGTCCGGCCTCATATTCAGGCAGGATAGCTGATATAGCGGTCAACCCTGACAATTTCTCAGAGTGGTACATTGCGGTTGCATCAGGCGGATTATGGAAGACAACAAACGCCGGTACCACTTTCACACCCCTGTTCGACGACAAACCTGTCTACGCCATGGGATGTGTCACTATTGACCCCAACAATACCGATGTGGTATGGCTGGGTACAGGAGAAAACAACAGCCAGCGTGCCATAGGTATTGGTGACGGCATATACAAGAGCACCGATGCAGGCAAGACCTGGGAAAACATGGGTCTGAAAAAGTCAGCCCATATCGGAAGGATACAGATAGACCCGCGCAACAGCGATGTGGTTTATGTAGCTGCTCATGGTCCACTGTGGGGACCGGGCGGAGAACGCGGTCTCTATAAAACCACCGACGGTGGTAAAACATGGGAACAGATCCTGTTTATCGGTGAATACACCGGCATCAATGATGTAGAGATGGACCCAAGAAATCCGGATATCCTTTACGCCTCGGCACATCAGCGTGAGAGAAGAGTATACTCTAAAATCAACGGAGGACCGGAATCAGGCCTTTACAAATCGACCGATGCGGGCAAAACATGGAAAAAGATCACCAACGGATTCCCGTCAGAAGGTAACATCGGAAGAATTGGTATTGCGCTCTCAAAGGCCAATCCCGACATCCTCTATGCAATGGTTGAGCTGCCTCCTTCAGCCGGAAGATCAAAATTCCTGCGCTCAAAAGACAAGGGAGAAACATGGGAGGAGATGAGCAACCAGGGTTCAAGCAGTCCGCAGTACTACCAGAGACTGATTACCGATCCTGTTGACGAAAACCTTGTTATATCTCTCGATGTCAGCAACATGAGGTCTCTCGACGGAGGAGCTACATGGAGGCAGATTGGAGAACGCAACAAGCATGTCGACAACCATGCCCTGTGGATCAATCCGAACAATAACAACCATTATCTTGCAGGCTGCGACGGTGGCCTCTACGAAAGCTGGGATGCCGGTGCAACATGGAAATTCCATCCTCACCTCCCAATCATGCAGTTCTACCGTGTGAGGGTCGACAATAACTATCCGTTCTACAGGATCTACGGCGGAACACAGGATAATGGTTCACACGTGGGGCCTGCGAGAACAATCAGACGGTACATTACAAATGACGACTGGAGTCATGTGCTGGGTGGTGACGGTTTCCTTTCAATACCTGACCCTGTCGATCCAACAATATCATACCATGAGTCACAAAACGGCGGAAACGCCCGTTATGATCACCTGCTTCAAAGGTCAACAAGCATAAGGGCAAGAGCTCAGGGTATGTCAATGCGTTTCCACTGGGATACTCCCTACCTCATAAGCAACTTCGACAATAAAACACTTTATATAGGTGCCCAGGTAGTCATGAAGAGTACCGACCAGGGTAATTCATGGACAGTTATCAGTCCTGACCTCACAAGACAAATTGATGTTGACACCATGCCTCTGATGGGTCAGACATGGGAAAGGAACACAGCCGTGGCGCTCCATTCTTCGACCTCTCCTTTCGGGAACATGAAGTCGCTTAAGGAGTCGCCGCACAAGCAGGGAATGCTGTGGGCCGGAACCGACGACGGACTGATATGGCTGACAGAAGATGACGGTGAAAACTGGAAGAAATTTGACAACTTCCCGGGCATTCCGTTCATGACACTGGTAACATGTGTATTGCCGTCTATCCATGATGTCAACACTGTCTATGCTACTTTTGACGGCAGAAAAGACAACAGCAACTGGACACCATACATACTAAAGAGTACTGACAAGGGTGAGACATGGACCTCAATATCATCAAATCTGCCTCTCGGATCGGTATATACCATTATCGAAGACCATGTATCAAGCGACCTTCTGTTTGTAGGAACCGAATACGGAGTGTTTGTCACCATAGATGGCGGAAAGAAATGGGTACAGTTAAAAAATGGTCTTCCAACAATTCAGGTCCCTGAACTCGACATCCAGAGGAGAGAAAACGATCTTGTAATTGCAACCTTCGGAAGAGGATTCTATGTATTGGATGACTACAGTTATCTTCGTGAGATTACACCCGGCAATCTGACCAAGGCGGCACATATCTTCAATATAAAGGATACATGGCAGTTCAGCATGGCATCGAATCTTTCATATCAGGGCGAGGCATACTTCAGAACCCCCAACCCGTCAGTGGAAGTAAGTATAAAGTATCATATTGCAGAACCTCCTGCTCCCGCAAGAAGAGGCAGACAAACAACAGAGCCGGCTGACGCGGTTATGGTATTCACAATTACGAATGCCGCCGGAGATATAGTAAACGTTATCGAACGTCCGTTTGAAGCAGGTGTAGGATCATTAGCATGGAATATGAGAATTCAGCCTCCGCAGACACCAGGCCAGGAGCAGCAGGAAGGCGGAAGACAGAATTTCCGTGCAGCTGCAAGAATAGCAACTCCGGGAACATACTTTGTGAAAATCGAAAAAAAGGTTGGTGATAACACAGAACTGCTTGCATCACCCGCTCCGTTCAAAATCGTTGAACTTGACAGGGAACTGATGAGATCACCCAACAGCCCGTTGCAGAGAATGTTCAAATAACAGTTACGGCCCGTGTCACAATTAATGACCACGGCAATGAACAAAGCGCAACGTGCATTGTTTAAAATATGACTGAATGACAATGGCAGCAGCCTGATTCGCAGGCTGCTGCTTCATTCAGTAGTAGCAGATTCAGGTTTTTTTTGGCACGACGATTGTTTTTAAACTTAAAAAGCTAAATTTGTATTGTAAAACAAGATGGTTATGAAGAAATTCGCTATAGTATTTGTTATGGCATTTTTGGTGGCCCTGCTTGCCAGCTCATGCAACCGTGAGATCTGTCCTGCGTACACAAATGCCAACCAGGTAAGCACTGATCATATAGGCTGACGGTTACCGTCTATAGTACTCCAGATAAAAGAAAGGCGAACGCCATGAAGAAGCTGCTGTCGGTGGCTGTGTTGATCATTAGTGCCGTATCAGTATGTTACGGCCAGGGTGAAATTGACGAACAGAAGAGAGCTTTCTACCGTCACGAAAGAACTTTTGGCCTTATGCTCAACACCGACGGATATGGCATAAGCTACAGGGAAGGCCGCTATATCGATTTCAGGAATACAAATATTTATGAGATAGACCTGGGCATCCTTAACCATCCAAGAGAACTTAAACTGCAGAACCCGTGGTACCCAAGCGGCACCTCATTCGTTTTCGGCAAGCTTAATACTCCCTTCTATCTCCGCGGAGGCCTGGGTAAGCGTTACGAACTCTTCAACAAAGAGGATCTCGGAGGTGTGGCAATAAGGTATTTTTTTACTGCCGGACCGGGACTGGCACTGGTAAAACCTATCTATTACAAAGTGCTTTACCCCGCAACACCCACCTCCTTCTATATCAAAGAAGAGAAATTTGAAGAATCTATTCATCACCCGTACGACATATACAGCAAAGCATCCTTTTTCAAGGGAATAAAGGAGACTAAAATTGTTCCGGGAGCCTATATTAAAGGTGGCTTCAATTTTGAATTCAGCAGGAACGACAGGGCAGTACACACCATCGAGCTTGGCAGTGTAATTAACGGCTACCTGAAAAAAATTGATATTATGGCAACAGAAGATAACAGAGCTCTCTTCTTCTCTCTGTTCATCTCTTACCGAATGGGCCTGATAATCGATCCCTTTGACCCGCAGTCAAACAGAATAGCAACCATCTTCATCAGGAAACGCTGACGTTTCGTATTATCCCCCTTTTTGAGATTTTCAATTTATTAGTACCTTTGTACCTCCATACAAATAACATTTAAATATTAAATCTATGGCAAAGATAAAATTAGGAATCAACGGTTTTGGGAGGATTGGACGTAACGTATTCAAGCTGGCACTCGAGAGGCCGAACATTGAAGTTGTAGGTATAAATGACCTCACCGACACAAAAACTCTTGCTCATCTGCTCAAATATGACTCAACCCAGGGAAAATTTCCAGGCGTGACATTTGATGAAAAAAATATTATCGTAGACGGAAAGAAATATCCGGTAACGGCAGAAAAGAATCCGGCATCAATTCCATGGTCAGTCATTCCCGATATAGTGGTTGAAGCTACCGGAATCTTCAGGTCAAAAGAGAGTCCGAAAGGAGGATACGGAGATCATCTTAAAGCCGGTGCGAAGAAGGTAATACTGACAGTACCCTCGAAAGATGCAATCGACGCTACAGTTGTACTCGGAGTAAATGACGAGGATATCAAACCTGAACATCAGTGTATTTCAAATGCATCATGTACTACAAACTGTCTTGCTCCTGTTGCAAAAGTACTTAACGACAACTGGGGAATTGAACTGGGGTACATGACTACCATACACTCATATACCAATGATCAGAGAATACTCGATCTGCCGCATTCAGACCTCAGAAGAGCCAGGTCAGCTGCCGTCAGCCAGATTCCGACAACAACCGGAGCAGCAAAAGCAGTTGGTAAGGTAATTCCTGAACTTAAAGGAAGACTTGATGGTATTTCAGTGAGAGTACCGACACCTACCGGTTCACTGGTCGACCTGGTGGTAATGCTTAAGAAAGAGGCAACTGTTGAAGAGATCAACGCTGCAATGAAAAAGGCCGCTGAAGGCCCGATGAAGGGAATACTTGAATACACGGAAGACGAAATAGTATCTGTCGATGTGATTCATAACCCCGCATCTGCAATCTTCGACTCACCAAGCACCATGGTCAACGGTAAAATGGTTAAAATACTTGCATGGTACGATAATGAATGGGGCTACTCTGCCCGTTGTGTCGACCTGGCTGAGAAAATGATGTAAGACCAACAATACCCAATAAAACAGAAAGAGGCTGCCTCAAAACAGAGACAGCCTCTTTATTTTTTCTGAATATGATTCACAATATCATCTCTATCTCAAGAGGAACACCGGCAGAATCACGGTAGTGCTCCCCCAGGTCCAGCATGGCCTCATCATCTTCTTCATATTTCCATATCAACCTTACACTCTTTCCGGAATGTTTGTAGCCGGTCAGCTTGCGAAGTATTTCATAGAGATACTTTGATGAACCGCTGTTGATATACTCCAGAAAAATACTCACCGTTAAAGTGCTGTCATTATCAAAATACTCTGTAAGCCACTCATCAAGGCGGCGGAAAATAGTCTCAGGGTTCTCAGGTATCGACCTCCCTGCAACCTCAAGCAGTTTATTCTCCGGTGAAAATACTATTCCCGGCACGTTCTTCAACTGTTCCTGAATTACAATCTTATCCATGGCAATACTTTACTTAACCCGTTAGAATTATAAAAGTACACTTTTTTATTTTTCCTTGATATTCGTTGCACCCTTAAATTTTGTAAAAAAATAATTAAAAGATTAGTTTCATAACTAAATATTTCGTTGTAGCTTTGTAAAAACAACAGATAGAAGATGAAAGAACTGACACGTGCTGAGGAGCAGATTATGATGATCCTGTGGAAGATAAGGAGAGGGTTTGTGAAAGACATACTTGAACACTTCAGTGAGCCAAAGCCGGCCTATAATACGGTTAGCACTATTGTAAGGATACTGCAGGAAAAGGGTTTTGTAAGTCACAAGGCCTATGGCCGCACTCATGAGTACTATCCACTGGTAACGAAGAAGGCCTACACGAAAATGCAGATGGGCAATTTCATAAGCAGTTACTTTTCCAACTCCTATGAGCAGATGGTAAGCTTTTTTGCCCGTGAGAAGGAGATAAGCATCAGGGAGATGGAAGAGATAATGAAGCTGATGTCAGAGGAGATCGAAAAACAGAAAAAGATTGAAAAATGAACGGTTTCTTTATTCATGCGGTGAAAGCAGGCCTTTTCATGGCCATCTTTTATACGGTATACTACCTGTTTCTCAGCCGTGACACTGCCTATGTCAGAAACAGGATATATCTTATATCGTCATTGTTGTTATCATGGCTGCTGCCTTTTCTGAGGTTCCAGACAGAAAGTGCAGTTATAAATCCAGAAGCCCTGCAATGGGTCTTTAACGGGATGCTTGGGCAGGCTGAGGTATATGGCAGCGAGGCTGCTGTTACCGTTTCAGAGAGTGTTGATCCGGTGACTGTAATTGCCGTTTTGTACATAATCGGCACTATATTCTTCATTGCCAGGTTCTTGTCAGGCATCACAGGTATAATCCGACTAATTCGTAAAGGAACCGTGAATGGTAATATTGTTGAGGTGGATGACTCAGGACAATTTGCAGGGTTCTCTGCATTGGGTTATATTTTCATCAGTAGCAGGCTGTCAGACTCTGACAGAGAAAAGGTTATACTTCATGAAGAGATTCATAACCGGTTGTTACATTATCTTGACATAATACTGTGTGAAATTGCAGTATCAATGCAGTGGATGAATCCCTTCTCATACATGATCAGGTATTCGGTCAGGGCTGTTCATGAGTATCACACCGACAGGGAATACATTAGCAGAACAGGCAGGATCACAGATTATCAGATGCTTATATTTAAAGAAGTTTTCGGGACGGGAAATATTCCGGTTGCCTCGTGTTTTTCCGCCAAATCCCTAATCAAAAAACGAATCATTATGATGACAAGAAAAGAGACAAAACCGGGAGCCGTGGTCAAAACTTTGATCGCAGTTCCGCTTATAGCCGTTGCCGCTATGGTATTCTCGTGCAATGACATGCTTGATTCTGCGCCTCAGGAAGCTTTAGTGGCAGATGAGGTTCCGGTTCCGGAAAATGTTACTACCGAAACAGCCAGTATTGATACTTTAGTTCCTGAGAAAAAGGAGGAAAGTCAGCTGGTCACCGTCTACTACCCCGGAGACAAAAGCCGCGAAGAGATGAGCAAACCCGAGTATGGTGATATGATAATAATAGTTGACGGCGAGGAGAAGAGCCGCGACTACTTTGAACAGATTCCTGAATCGGAAATCGCCGGGCTCAGGATACTGAGACCCGAGGCGGTGATGAGAATGTATGGTGCCAGGGGTGCCGCAGGAGTAGCAATAGTGACCACTAAGAAATATGCTGAAGAGCAGCTCAGCCGGGCAGGAGACATCTTTATGATAGTTGAAAAAATGCCGACCTTTATGGGTGGAGACGTCCAGAGATTCAGCAACTGGGTAAGGGATAACATCAGGTACCCTCAGATTGCCCATGAAAACGGGATTCAGGGGAAGGTGTTTATAGGTTTTGTGGTTGAACCTGACGGAAGCGTAAGTAATGTGACCGTTCTGAGAAGTGTCGACAAATCTCTTGACGATGAAGCAGTAAGAGTGGTGCAATTGTCACCGGCATGGATCCCGGGCTACCAAAGAGGGGTTGCAGTGCGGGTGAGATTCTCGATTACGGTAAACTTTCAGCTCTCCGGCCAGTAGTTAATCATTATGCTTATAGGTTCCCGTATTACTGTTAACATTAATTTAATGGTATTATTATGAAGATTACCAGACTGATCCTGAGCCTGATTCTTTTGTTCATTATCAACCTGACCCGCCTGTCGGGTCAGCCCTCTTTTGAAGATATTGACAGGGCTGTGTCTGAAAGAGATTACCGTGAGGCGATAAGGCTTTGCAGAGTACTGGAGGAGAGTTCGGGCATGAGTCCCGGATTGCAGCTGAGATATGGTATCATAAATGCATCACTGAGTAACTACCATATTGCCATGCAACACCTGAAGGCAGCAGAGGACGCAGGAACCGGAGGGATAAACGCCGGAATACTGATTGCAGAATGTCTTGAAGCACTGGGCGATATTGAATCTGCTTCCGCAAAATATGAAGATATTATTGAAAAGAACAGAGATAATCTGTTTGTCATAAACAAATATGCCGGTATGCTTGTATCAAACAGGCAGTTTCATGAAGCCGCAAGATGGTACCAGATACTGGTAGACTCCGTCCCTGACAATCCTGTCTTCAGAAAAAACCTCGGAGGCTGCCTTGCTCAGGCAAATATGGATGACTCTGCACTTTTCCATATGAAGGAAGCCTGGAGGCTTAACAGCCGGGATTTTTCGGTACTGATGTCTTTGTCTAACCTCTGGCTGAGGCTTAAAACTCCCGCAGCTGGTATTGAAACTCTCGAAGAGGCTGTTGCCAATAACCTCAGAAACCCTGTTCCATACAGATGCTACGGCAATCTCCTGTTCGCCATGCAGGGATACAAAACAGCTGCTGAAGCTTACATGAATGCTTACAACCTGGGAGATACCTCAATGGTGGTGATCAGACAACTGGCTTTCTCTCTTTATGCCTCACAACAATACAGGGACGCTGTTCCATACCTGAAACTCTATTATGAATCTGATACTATGAATTATGAAGCGGCCTTTTACCTTGGAGTTGCAATGTCTTCATGGCGAATGCAGAAAGAAGGTATTATGTATCTTGAAAAGGCTGTTGAGCTGATGATGCCAGACTCAGCAAAGCTGGGCAACATCTATGCTTCGATAGGTAAGGCATACAGCGACATTAACAATTATGATGATGGTATTGAGTCATATATGACCGCTCTGATATACGAACCGGAGAATCCTGATCACCTGCTGAATCTGGCCAAAATGCACGATAGCAGGAAGAATCTCAGTGAGGCTCTGAGATTCTTCGAGGCCTATGATGCTCACCAGAATGAAATGATAAGAAGAATTGCTGAGTCAAGAGGTATTGATACTGACAGCTTCATAATATCGGGTAATCATAGCTACGCAAGACTGAGAATAAAAAAAATAAAGGAAGAATTATTCTTTATGGGCGAGATTAAAAAGATCAATTCCTAAATTTGCGGGGTAGAGAATACCCCTATGAACCTCGAAAAGAGAATCAATGCATTTGCCATACTGGGCAGTTCCTTCAGGGAAGCCGCTGCAGGAACAGAGAATGACCTGACAGGGGGATTGCTTTCCCTGATCAGCAACTACCATCACTCTAATCCCTGGTTCACCCCCGGTAACGTAAGAAAAGCATTTTCGGCACTTGGCGATGAGCTTACAGAAAGTAATATTGAAAAATGGCTGTCTGCGTACCCCTCTATTGATCAGCCACGTACTGCCAGAAGGGTTGCCATAATCATGGCAGGTAATATACCGGCTGTGGGCTTCCATGATTTGATGTGTGTTCTGTTGTCGGGAAACATCGCCGCGATCAAGACCAGTTCGAAGGACGAGCGGCTGATGCGGGAGATAGCCGGAATCATTGTTGCTGCGGAGCCCGGACTGGCTGACAACATAGTATTTGCCGACAGTCACGTAAGTGACTTTGAGATGGTCATAGCGACTGGCAGCGATAACAGCAGCAGGTACTTTGATTACTATTTTGGGAAATACCCCTCGCTTATACGCAGGAACCGCACGGGTGCAGGACTTATAACAGGCAATGAAAGTGAGATGGAACTGGAAGGGCTTGGTGAGGACATCTTTTCATACTTCGGACTCGGATGCAGGAGTATTACAAAGTTATATATACCCCCCGGGTATGACCTTCGAAGACTGGAGAAAGCATGGATGAAATATTCAACTGTAGCGGAAAACAGCAAGTATGTCTCCAACTATCAGTATCACAAAGCTGTCATGACAGTCAACCGCGAAAAATTCTTCGATACCGGTTTCGCCCTGTTAAAAAAGGATGAATCCCTCTTCTCCCCCGTGGCAGTTATCAATTATCAGGAAGCAGACCCTGCCGTTTATAATAAATTGATTACACCACTCCTTGAAAAGATACAGGTGGTAACGGGGCATGGTCATACTCCTCACGGTTTTGCACAGAAGCCCAAGCTATGGGACTACCAGGATGGTATTGACACTATGGGTTTTCTCTTAAAATAAATTTGGCTCAGATGAACGTAATTTAAAAAGTATTATATTGCACCGTTTGAATTTTAATTGATATGGTATACAAATTTGTTGTTTTATCAGATGAAGATGATGCATTTGTAAGGGAATTTGAATTCCTTGACAATCAAACCTTGATGGATTTTCACAATATTTTGCAGGAGGAGCTGGAGTATGATAAATCGCAAATGGCTTCTTTCTATCTTGCAACTGACAATTGGGAAAAGGAGGAGGAATTCACCCTGTTCGATATGGGAGCAGGTTCTTCTACCATGGACGATGCCTTACTCGAAGATATCATCTACAAGAAAAATCAGAAGCTCCTATACATATTTGACTTCTTCAATGAGAGAGGCCTCTTCATAGAATACACGGGTGAGACTGCCGAGATTGACGGCAGAGAATATCCGGTATGTACAAATTCAAAGGGCATTCCTCCCAAGCAGGTTGTTTTTGGTGGCTCATCAAGAAAAAAGTACAATAATCTTGTCGTAAGCGATGATGATGACGACGATGATGATGCAGAAATAGATGATCTCTATTTCGGTTCGGATGACGAAGATTCCCTGACAGATTTTGACAACATTGATCCGGCCGACGATTACAACGAGTAAATAAAAAAACTTAACGGTCAGAACCAATCAGATGAAATACCTGATAGTCATTACCGGGCCCACCGCTGCCGGTAAAACTGAACTATCAGTCAGGCTGGCTGAAAAACTGGGTTGTGATGTTATTTCGGCAGATTCGAGGCAGTTTTACAAAGGCATGTCAATAGGCACAGCTGCCCCTGATGAAATAGAAAAAAGGGGTGTGAGGCATCATTTTACAGGCTGCTTTCCGGTTACAGGTTACTATAGCGCCAGTATGTTCGAAAGGGATGCCTCCGCGCTACTCGGCACTCTGTTCAAAGATAACGACCTCGTAATAATGACAGGTGGTTCCGGATTGTATATAAATGCTGTCTGCGAAGGAATTGATGATATTCCCGATATTGATCAGCAGGTACGTGAGAGATATACGCAAAAGCTTAAGAAGGAGGGTATAGCTGCCCTGAGAGCAGAGCTCAGGATCGTCGACCCTGAGCATTACTCACGTGTCGACCTGAGAAATCCCCGGCGCATAATGAGAGCCTTGGAGGTATTTGCATCTACCGGCAGACCATACTCCTCATTTCTCAATAAGAACAAAACTGTAAGAGATTACGGAATTGTAAAGATAGGGATAATGCCCGGGAGAGAAGAACTCTACTCCCGCATTGATATGAGAGTTGATAATATGATGGCTAAAGGGCTGGAAGAAGAAGCAAGGAGCCTGTTACCGTTTAGGAATGAAAATGCCCTTCAGACCGTTGGCTACAGGGAATTATTTGAATGGTTCGATGGCAAAATATCCAGGGAAGAGGCTGTAAGACTGATAAAAAGAAATACCCGCAGATATGCCAGAAGACAGATTACCTGGTGGGCCAGGGACAAGAATATTAAGTGGTTCCATCCTGGAGAGACCCTGGAGATACTTGATTATATAGGCAATAAGACAGGATTAGTGTCTTAGTACTTTAGTCCCTTCAGTTTTTCTATTGTAGCTGCAGGATCGTCTGAATAAAAAACGGTTGTACCGGCGACCAGAATATCAACACCGGCAGAAAGCAGCCTTGCTGCATTATTAAGGTCTACACCACCGTCAACCTGAATATATACCTTATATCCCTTTTCATCGATCAGCTTCCTCAGTTCTGCAACCCTGTCAAAGCTGGTGGTGATAAAATCCTGCCCGCCATAGCCCGGATTGACAGTCATTACCAGAACCATGTCAATAAATGGCAGAATATCTTTTAGTGCAGAAACCGGTGTATGAGGATTCACTGCCACACCTGCCTTCATCCCAAGTTTTCTTATCTCCGTAACCGTCCTCTGAAGATGGATCGCACCCTCAAAGTGTACCGTAAGGATATCAGCACCGGCATCGCGAAATCTCGACAGATAATCGTCAGGCTTTGAGATCATCAGGTGAACATCAAGCGGTTTTGTGGCATGCTTGTTTATATAGTGAATTACGGGAAATCCGAATGAAATATTAGGCACAAATATGCCGTCCATTATGTCAAGATGTATCCAGTCTGCAACGCTTCGGTTTACCATTTCAATATCTCTTTGGAGATTACCGAAATCGGCAGCAAGAAGGGAGGGAGAAATAAGATGTGACATAAAAAAGGATTTTTTTGACAAAGATAGAGTTTAAGCCTTAACCAAGATAGGTTTTAAGAATTTTACACCTGGTGGTATATTGAATTCTTTTGATGGCTTTCTCCTTTATCTGTCTTACTCTCTCGCGGGTGAGATTAAGCTCCTCTCCTATCTCCTCAAGTGTATAGGGGTGCTTCATCCCGATACCGAAGTAAAGCTTCAGAACCCTGGCCTCACGTGGTGCGAGAGTACCGAGGGCTCTCTCAATCTCGTATGCCAGTGACTCATTAATGAGTGTTTTGTCAGGACTGACAGTCTCGTTGCTCTGCAACACATCGTACATGTTATTGTCATCCTCTGGATTTATGGGTGCATCCATACTGACAGTCCGGCCATTGGTTTTGAGCACTTCCTTGACTTCTTCCGGGGCCATCTCAAGAACCTCGGCAAGTTCCTGGGCAGAGGGTTCTCTTTCAAACTCCTGCTCTAAACGGGCAAAAGCCTTATTGATCCTGTTTATGCATCCGATCTTGTTTACCGGCAGTCGTACTATTCTTGATTGCTCGGCAAGCGACTGAAGAATCGACTGTCTTATCCACCATACTGCATAGGAAATAAACTTAAACCCTCTTGTTTCATCAAACCGCTGCGCAGCCTTCATCAATCCAAGATTACCTTCATTAATAAGGTCTGGCAGTGTCATTCCCTGGTTCTGATACTGCTTGGCCACTGAAACAACAAATCTGAGATTCGCCTTTACCAGTTTTGTTAGGGCGTCCTTGTCTCCGTTTTTGATCTTACGCGCCAGCATTACCTCCTCTTCGGGAGATATGAGGTCTACCTTTCCAATCTCCTGTAAATACTTGTCAAGAGAAGGAGTGTCTCTGTTTGTAACCTGCTTGGTTATTTTCAACTGACGCATATATGCAATGTTGCGATTGAACACAAGTTTAGTGATTTTTTCATTCCCTGACAATAATCAGAATTTTTTTTTGTCTCAATGATATTTTTTTAGTACATTTGAGGCCTGACTTTGATATTGATTATCAACTTCTTAGATTGTGCTAACCTCTCAATGTGATGAAATAGAACATTTGCATTGTTTTATGTTACCAATTTTTCTTATCATTGCAACGATTTTCTGAAGTGTGAATCAGTTAACAGACGATCTGGGACTCATGCCTCCGAATGTTGTCCGCGTTTTCAGAACTATCAATACCCAAAACATTTCCATAGAGAGTAATATATGTATGACATTCTTGAATTAAGTAAGAAGCTTGTTCCTGAATTACGGGATATAGCTAAAAGCCTGAAGATCAATAGATCAGAATCATTGAAGAAACAGGATCTTATATACAAAATCCTCGATCAGCAGGCAATCGACCTCACCGAAAAGAAATCTCAGACAAGAAAAGATTCTGACGTTTCAGGACGTAAACATGGTGAAGACAAAGCCCGTACGGCAGAGAAACAGGCAAAACCTCAGAATAAGGATCAGCGATCTGAGCACCAGCCCGCAGGAGAAAGGAAAGATGAGAGGAAGCCACAGGGACATGAAAGGTGGGATCGCAGTAAAACACGTGAAAGTGAATCAAGGGATGGAAGCCAGCCTCAGAAAACAGAAGCTGTTAAAGAGACGCCTTCTGTTAAGGAGACACCCAGGGACCATCAGCGTTCTGCAGAAGGCCACTACAGGGATAAATCAAGGAGAGGACGAAGGCCAAGGACTTCCAGGCCTGAGGCAAAGTCCTCAGGCGATATTGGCTACTCCCCAAAGATTGAAGATGAAGTTAAGCCTGATGTTGTGGTGCCAGAATCTGTAGACAGTTCACCTCCTCCTGTTGTTATCGAGGAAGAGAAAAGTCAGCTGCAGTCACAGGAGCTACTGGAAGAGAAGCCGGTAATCAATGACAAGCCCGAGACAGTTGAAAAACAAACACCGCCGCCACAACCTCCAAAGCCTGAGCCCGAAGAGAAGCAGGAAAAACCCTATGAATTTGAGGGTATTGTTTCAAATACCGGTGTTCTGGAGATAATGCCGGAAGGATACGGATTCCTGCGTTCACCTGATTATAACTACCTCAATTCACCTGATGACATATATGTCTCACAGTCGCAGATAAAGCACTTTGGACTAAAGACAGGTGATTCGGTCAAAGGAACAATCAGACCACCACGAGAGGGTGAAAAATATTTCCCCCTCATAAAAATTGAAGAGATAAACGGAAGAAGTCCCGACTATATTCGCGACAGAGTACCGTTCGATTTCCTCACTCCCCTGTTCCCGAATGAAAAGTTCACTCTCTGCTCATACGGAGAGGGTTCACTGTCAGTAAGGATAGTTGACATGTTCTCTCCTATTGGCAAGGGTCAGCGCGGGCTGATCGTTGCGCAGCCCAAAACAGGTAAGACTGTTTTACTGCAGGAGATCGCCAACGCAATAGCAAGGCATCATCCGGAGGCTTATCTTATGATACTTCTCATTGACGAGCGTCCCGAGGAGGTTACAGACATGGCCAGAAATGTCAAGGCAGAGGTTATAGCCTCAACATTTGATGAGCCTGCAGAGAGGCATGTGCGTGTAGCCAGCATAGTACTTGAGAAGGCAAAGAGGCTGGTTGAATGCGGTCATGATGTTGTTATTCTGCTCGACTCAATCACCAGGCTGGCGAGAGCATTTAACACAATTGCACCCGCATCAGGCAAGGTTCTGTCAGGAGGTGTTGATTCAAACGCACTTCATAAGCCCAAAAGGTTCTTCGGTGCAGCCAGGAATATTGAAAACGGCGGTTCACTGACAATACTTGCAACGGCACTTACCGAAACCGGATCAAAAATGGATGACGTCATATTCGAAGAATTCAAGGGAACGGGTAATATGGAACTCCAGCTCGACAGGAAACTCTCCAACAGGAGGATCTTCCCGTCGATCGACATACCGGCTTCAAGCACAAGAAGGGAAGACCTGCTGCTCGACAAGAAGATACTCAACAAGATATGGATATTAAGGAACTATCTTGCCGACATGAACTCAATAGAAGCAATGGAATTCCTTCGCGACAGAATAATGCAAACCAAGTCGAACGAAGAGTTCCTGATCTCAATGAACGGAGAATAAACAACAATATACTGTTAATCAATTTTTTATTATGAAAACAAAGAAATTCATTACTTGTGACGGAAACCATGCCGCATCTCACGTAGCCTATATGTTCAGTGAGGTGGCATGTATTTATCCCATCACCCCTTCATCAACAATGGCTGAGCTTGTCGATGAGTGGTCGGCAAACGGTTTGAAGAATGTCTTCGGTGAAACTGTGAAAGTGGTTGAAATGCAGTCTGAAGCAGGAGCTGCCGGAGCAGTGCACGGCGCTCTGCAGGCGGGAGCTCTTACAAGCACCTTTACAGCCTCACAGGGTTTGCTGCTGATGATACCAAACATGTACAAGATGTCAGGCGAGCTACTGCCGGCTGTTTTTCATGTAAGCGCAAGGGCAGTTGCAGCTCATGCTCTCTCTATCTTTGGCGATCACAGTGATGTATATGCTACCAGGCAAACCGGTTTCGCACTTCTGGCGAGCGGAAGTGTACAGGAGGTAATGGACCTGGCAGGTGTTGCTCACCTTTCGGCGATAAAGTCGAGAGTTCCCTTCCTTCATTTCTTTGATGGCTTCCGTACCTCGGCTGAGGTTCAGAAAATCGAGGAGATTCAGATGGATGACCTTAAGAAGCTTATAGATTACGACGCACTGAAAAAGTTCAGGGACAATTCGCTTAATCCATCAAGGCCGGTTACCAGGGGTACTGCACAGAATCCTGACATATTCTTCCAGGCTAAGGAGGCATCGAATGTTTTCTATGAGCCTCTTGCCGATATCGTTGCTTCATACATGACAGAGATATCAAAACTTACCGGAAGAGAGTACAAGCCATTCACCTACTATGGCGCTCCTGACGCTGAGAATATTATAGTAGCCATGGGTTCCATCACCGATACAATTAAGGAAACCATTGACTACATGATGGACAGAGGAGAAAAGGTGGGTCTTATAAGTGTGCATCTTTACCGCCCCTTCGCGCCTAAGTATTTCTTTGACGTGCTGCCGGCAAGCGTCAAGAGGATTGCAGTACTTGACCGCACCAAGGAGCCCGGAGCAAACGGCGAGCCGCTCTACCTTGACGTGAAGGAGATATTCTACGACCGCGCCGAAAGGCCACTGATCGTTGGAGGTCGCTACGGACTAAGCTCGAAAGACACGACACCGGCAATGGTAATGTCAGTGTACGAAAACCTTAAAATGAAGGAACCGAAGAATCAGTTCACCGTTGGTATTGTCGATGACGTTACCTTCAAATCGCTGCCGCTTCTTCCCGAAATTAACGTTTGCTGCACTGGAACATACTCGGCAAAGTTCTATGGTCTTGGTTCAGACGGAACCGTCGGAGCAAACAAAAACTCGATCAAGATTATTGGTGATACCACCGATAAATACTGCCAGGCATATTTTGCTTACGACTCAAAGAAATCAGGTGGTATAACAACTTCGCACCTCAGATTCGGCAACAATCCGATCAGGTCACCCTACCTTGTCAATACACCTGACTTCGTAGCCTGCCACGTTCCGGCATACCTCGACAAGTATGACATGCTGAAGGGACTGAAGCGCAGGGGAATCTTCCTGCTGAACTCCATATGGGATGTTGAGGAGACCAAAAAGAGGCTCCCCGATCATATGAAAAAGTATCTGGCAGAGAACAAAATTGACTTCTATATAATCAACGCCACAGTAATCGCTGAAGAGCTCGGTCTCGGCAACCGCACAAACACAATTATGCAGTCGGCATTCTTCAAAGTATCTGAAGTTATTCCTTACGATCTGGCAGTCACTGAGATGAAGAAAGGAGTCGACTACTCATACGGAAAGAAAGGCGAAAAGATTGTTAAGATGAACTACGATGCCATCGACAGGGGTGGTGATGTGACCAAAGTTGAAATTCCCGAAGAGTGGGCATCAATAGAAGTAACGAAAGCTGCCGATGAACGCGACATCCCCGAATTCATCAGGGAGGTTATGGAGCCCATCAACAGGCTCAAGGGTGACGATCTGCCGGTGAGCGCCTTCCGCAACAGGGAAGACGGAACCTTCCCGTCAGGCACCACAGCCTACGAAAAGAGAGGTATAGCAGTACATATTCCCGAATGGATCCCTGAAAACTGTATTCAGTGCAACCAGTGTGCTTACGTTTGTCCGCATGCTGCCATCAGGCCATTCCTGCTTACCGACGAAGAGGTCGCAGCTGCACCGGAAGGTACTGCGACAATACAAGGTATTGGCGGAACCAAGGCTTACAAATTCAGAATGCAGGTGTCGCTCTACGACTGCACCGGTTGCGGCAACTGTATCGATGTTTGTCCTGCTAAAACCAAAGCTTTGGAATTCAGACTGTTTGAATCCCAGATGGCTGAAGGAGAACGCTGGAACTATATGCACGAAAAAGTTGGATACAAGGAGACTGTCGTCGACAAGTTCACCAACGTCAAGAACAGTCAGTTCGCACAGCCGCTCTTTGAGTTCTCGGGTGCTTGCGCAGGCTGCGGTGAGACTCCCTATATCAAGGCTATCACACAGCTCTACGGAGACAGGATGATCGTTTCAAATGCTACCGGCTGTTCATCCATCTTTGGTGGATCGGCTCCGGCAACTCCATATACCCATAACGTTAAGGGTGAGGGTCCGGCATGGGCAAACTCGCTGTTTGAAGATAACGCTGAATACGGATTCGGAATATCAATCGGAGCAACACAACTCAGAGACCGTATAGCCAGGCTTATGAAGGAGTATCTCTCCAATGGACAGGATAATGCTGATACCAAAGCAGCATTCGAAGAGTGGCTTGCCGCAAAAGATGATGCTAATGCATCCAGGCCGGCCAGCGAGAAGGTAGTTGCCGCATGTGAGAAAGATGGTTCAGCAGTAGCTAAGGAAATTATCGGTCTTAAAGACTACCTCGTTAAGAAGTCATTCTGGATATTCGGAGGAGACGGATGGGCTTATGATATCGGCTACGGCGGTCTCGATCATGTTATTGCATCAGGCGCTGACGTCAACATACTGGTGCTCGACACTGAGGTTTATTCAAATACCGGCGGCCAGGCATCGAAGTCAACACCTGTGGGCGCAGTTGCTAAATTTGCCGCTGCTGGTAAGCAGATTCGCAAGAAGGATCTCGGCATGATGGCCATGACATACGGTTATGTATATGTTGCCCAGGTAGCTATCGGTGCAAACCAGAACCAGTATTTCAAGGCTATCAGGGAAGCTGAGGCATATCCCGGACCGTCAGTAATAATTGCATATGCGCCGTGTATTGCACATGGTCTCAAACAGGGTATGGGCAAGACACAGGCACAGGGCGACTTTGCAGTAAAAGCAGGGTACTGGCACCTCTACAGGTACAACCCGATGCTCGAAGCAGAAGGGAAGAACCCGTTCTCTCTCGACTCTAAGGAGCCGGATTGGAGCAAGTTCCAGGAGTTCCTCCACTCAGAGGTTAGATATACATCTCTTATACAGACATTCCCCGAGCAGGCAAAAGAGCTATTCAAGGTAGCAGAGGAGAATGCAAAATGGAGATATCAGTCATACCAGAGACTTGCAGCAATGCAGTACTAACAGGTTAACTGATTTTATTGATTATCTGAAGAGGCTGCCCTTTTGGAGCAGCCTCTTCCTTATATTACTTGCTGAAGTAAATCAGAAAGTGCATCTTCTATAAGGCAGATAGAAAATATCTAGATTGGTCAACAGAGATATTCGGGCAATTTCCAAAAATAAAAAGTACTTTTAAAACCAGAAAAAAACGTTCTACATTATAGCAAACAAATTGATTAAAAGAGTAATAATGGAAATAACAATTCTTAAGATTATCAATACCGTTCTTGAAAACCGTGGAAAAAAGCAGTTAACAACTATTGAAAGTAATTACAACCTTAGGAATGACATAGGCTTCGACTCCCTCGATCTTGCAGAGTTAACTGTTAGGATTGAAGCAGAATATGGAGTGGACGTTTTTGAAGAGGGTATTGTAGTTACGATTGATGATATATTGAAAAAACTCGTTAATAAATGAGGACTACTTTTCTGATTGACAAATTTGATTCCACTACTATATCCTGGAATGATCTTATCCGGGATATTGGTGAAGCAAAAGAGTATAATCCATTGTGTTTCACACCTAACTATTATACCATATTTAAAACATTTATTATATCTATGCTGATCGGTGAGGAGATTATTCTTCTGGATTCAGATCTTAGCAATTCAGAAGCTACAAGCTTCGCAGAAATTTCTTGCTCCTCAAAAAACTCTATTGACCTTTCGGATAAAACCCTTAAGAATATTGACAATCCTGAAAGTCTGGTCAGGCAACTGAGGGCAACATCTCCAGAATGGTTGGTAACTATATTCACTTCTGGCACTACAGGAAAACCAAAGAAGGTAACACATGCATTTGATACTATTGCCCGAAATGTGAATATTTCCGATGAATTATCAAATGCAACATGGGGGTTTGCTTACAATCCTACGCACATGGCAGGAATTCAGGTCTTTCTTCAGGCTCTTCTTAATGGCAATACCATTGTAAGACTCTTTGGGTTAGAGCCTTACTCGATTGCAGATTTAATAAAAGGAACAGGAATTACTCATATATCAGCAACTCCGACATTTTACAGGCAACTCGAAACAACCAATAATGCGTTCCCATTAATAACTAGAGTAACTAGCGGAGGTGAAAATCTCAATCGCAATATGCTCACAAGATTGAGCCGTATGTTCCCAAATGCCCAAATAAGGAATATATACGCACTTACTGAAGCAGGCACCTTATTTACTTCGGATAACGACATGTTCACTGTCAAGGAAAAATATTCGAGTTATGTAAAAGTAACTAACAATGAATTATATATACATAAACAATTATTAGGAAAATCTATTGCCCAATCTTATACCTGGTATTCTACTGGCGACATAGTTGAAATAGTAAATGATGAACCACTAAGAATCAGATTTCTTTCACGAAAATCAGATTTCATAAATGTGGGTGGATATAAGGTAAACCCGTCTGAGGTTGAAGATGCATTGCTTCAAATACCAGGAATCTTAGATGCTATGATATTTTCCAAGCCCAGTTCTGTTATAGGGAATATCATATGTTGTAAGATAATAAGGTCTGACACATCGATAACTGAGAATGCTATCAGGTCATTTCTTAGTAAGTCGCTGCAGGAATACAAGATTCCACGGATTATTCAGTTTGTGGACAAACTAGAATTAGGTAGAACAGGAAAATCAAAGAGATCATTATAATGAACATACTAGTAACCGGTGTTTCAAAGAGCCTTGGCCTGGAAACAGCAAGAATTATGCTTCATAAAGGCTGGAATGTATACGGAGTTAGCAGAACGCAAAGTGCTGAAATAACTGATTTGATAAGTAAATTCAAAAACAGTTTCCGATGGTTAAATTATGATCTTGAGAATACTGAAGATATTCCCAAAACAATATTCAAAGAATGGATTGGTAATGAAATAGCAATCGATGGCCTTGTTAATAATGCAGCCATAGCCTATGACGACCTCGTAACTAACATGAGAATTGCTGAATTGGAGGCTTTATTCAGAATTAATGTTTATTCACCCATGATGCTCACAAAATATGCAATCAGACAAATGCTACTTCACCGCAACAGACTAAGTATTGTTCATGTTTCATCTATTAGTACCCATACTGGTTATAAAGGATTATCGATGTATGCGTCATCCAAAGGAGCAATCGAGGCTTTTTCAAAGAATATTGCCAGAGAGTGGGGGGAACATGGAGTAAGATCAAACTGTGTAGTACCAGGGTTCATGGAAACCACAATGAATGAGATTCTTACTAATGAACAAAAAGATCGTATTTATAAAAGAACCTCATTAAAAAAACCTGTTGACATAAAATCAGTTGCATCATTAATCTCTTTTCTCCTTTCTGATGACGCAAATTCAATTACAGGCCAAAATTACTTTGTTGATAATGGCACAATTTAGTATAACTTCAAGTTTAAAAACTTTTACCTCTAACTCGGTTATAAAGACTAGAAAGTATCAAAATCAAGAAACCTGAGATTTAGTTTTGAACTAACCGTATTGTTATTAATCTCCTTATACATTAAGCTAAGACTCTCATTACCTGGATACTTATCAAGAATTGACTTTGAAATCCTCGATTGAGGATTAAGAATTGTAACTATCTCACCCATCCCACAAAAAAAGGCAAGTATTTTCAGGAATTTTATTACTTTCTCAAACTCCTCTAAATCCATCTGCTGAAAATCACCTAATTTTATCCTGTAATCTGCACTGATAATTACCAATTTTCCTTTAATTTTAATTATAGATGCCCCAAGGCTGGCTTTCTGCTTCAAGAATTGCGTATTTCTCAATATCTCAAACCCGTCATTCTGAGCAAATAGCTTGGAAACTTCATCAGATATTTGAACTTTCAGAGGCATAACAAAAAAACCAATTATTCGCCTCATGGCTTTCCTGGTAAAAGATAGCTTATATAAAAGTTTCGCGTAGGGAACTGTCTTAACCTTAAATCGAACGATGATCATATTACAACACTTTTTCCAGCGAAGCAACTTTCCAAAAATTAATTCTGAGTTTGGCCATCCAAAAAAGATAGAAATATTTTCGCTCTTGGCAATCTCGAATAATCTATGATAGAGCATCGTAAACAAATCAAAATTCCTATAATCAGGATGGACCATTATATTAACTGGTTGTGCTGCCTTTTCAATAAAGTTGCCAGTATCTAATAACATTTCTATCGCCCCAAAGAAAGCGACCGGTTTTCCCTCATGATATGCTATCAATCCCAAATATTCATCTTTGGTTCCAAACAGTTTAATATAATCATCATAAGATGGAGAATACTTAAAGACGATTTGTGTAAGCTTACGCAAATCATTTATTGTGCTTCTGCCAAATCTTACTATTGTAAACTCGTTTCCTGACTCAGAATCCATGGCTATTAAAACTCCTTCTCAAAAATACTATGTTAGAAGATGCCGTTGTTGTCGCAGACAAACCATGCCGTTGAAGAATTGAAAAATCATTGGGATCATCATCCAACATATAGTCAACAGCACAGAGGTTCCGGTATCCAATTTCAAGGCTTTTCTTTTTGACAATATTATTGTAACTTCCATCTGGGTATGCAAGAGAGAGAATATCCTTCTGACATATTTCCTCCAAAACACTTTTTGATTTTCCAAGCTCTTCTTCAATGTATAGTTCATTAATATTTGCAAGACAGGAATGAGAATAGGAGTGTGATCCTATCTCAAAAAGACTATCCTGAGATAGATGACGTACTTCAATGTTAGACATTAGCTTCCAAATATCATTATCAACTAATCTGAGTAAATCCATGTATTTGAAATTAATCTCCAAAGTTTGAAAAAACTCATTACGTTTAACAGGATCTAGTTTTTTTACACTATCTACCAATGCTAATTCGCCTCCTGCATTATAATAACCCTTCCTTTTTGAATCTGACTTATATTCTACTCCCTCGAGGCTAATAGACTTAATATTAGAGCTATATAATATATCTATTGCGTCTGGCCATGTAATGTACTCCGGATCATCCATGCTCATACCTTGAATAAAAAAAGTGGCTGGAATACAATATTCCTTAAGCAAAGGTGCGGCTATGCTATAATTATTATAATAGCCATCATCAAAAGTAATTGCGATACTTCTTCTGTTGGGTCTGATACCATTACGATAGTATGAAAAAATCTGTCCAAGAGAAACAACATCAAAGTTACGTTTGAAGTAATCAAGATGCCGGACAAAAACTGATCTTTTCATGTGCCTTCCATTAATTCTGGGGACCTGGTCATCAATAACGCCATGATACATGATTATCAAGCAGTTGTTGACGGACCCAAGAGATAAAAACCTTTCCAAGCCCAGGGCTGTAATTGTAGGGAAGATAATACTTCTTGCAATTTTCTGACTTTCCTTCATATCTATTTAACCAAGTAAGAATTTGTGTCTTCAAAAGTATCTATTTTGTAAAGAAGTAGGAATTATCAATTGACTTTTATATAATACTATTATTTGCCAGAATCATTTTTCTTTCATTGGTAGTAAAAACACGAAATCGTAATAACTAAACAGATACATTTGCCTGTATGAACATCATGTATAAGTAATTACCCTTATATTATAATCAGTCTTACATTTGTTCTATCTTTGCAAAGGAAATCAAGAGGGAATAATGGGCAGAATTGTTGCTGTTGATTATGGTAGAAAAAGATGCGGTATTGCCGTTACCGATCCTGCCGGCATAATAGCATCTCCACTGACAACGGTAAGAACACATGATATTGAATCTTTTCTTATCGATTATGACAAAAAGGAGACCATTAACGAATTTGTTGTCGGGTATCCCAGGCAGATAAATAATAAGCCCAGCGAGACTGCACGGGAGATCGACCCCTTTATTGCCAGGCTGAAGAAGATATTTCCGGCTAAACCTATAAGCCTGATTGATGAACGTTTTTCTTCAAAATCTGCCATGCAGACTATGATAGAGGGCGGAGTGAAAAAAATGAAGAGGCAGGATAAAGCCCTGGTTGACAAAATCAGCGCTTCTATCATCCTCCAGGTTTACATGGAGACAATTGCAAATAAAAAACAGTAATAATGATATATCCTGTATATGTGTACGGCCACCCGATACTAAGAAAGGAATCTGAGGATATCGACAGGGATTATCCCGGTCTCAATGAGCTTATCAGCGATATGTTTGAGACCATGTATCATTCCGATGGCGTGGGTCTTGCTGCGCCCCAGATAGGAAAATCTATAAGATTGTTTGTCGTTGACGGTACTCCGCTGGCTGAAGATGATCCTGAAATGGACGGATTCAAAAGTGTATTCATAAATGCACGCATCACAGAAAAATCAGGTGAGATAGTGCCAATGACAGAGGGGTGCCTCAGCATTCCGAACCTGAGGGAAGAGGTTAACCGCGAATCTTACCTCAGAATGACCTGGTATGATGAGAAATGGGATTTTCACGATGAGGTCTTTACCGGTTATAAAGCCAGGGTAATACATCATGAATACGATCACCTCGACGGAGTGCTGTTCACTGACAAGGTAAGTCCGCTCAGACGCAGGCTCATACAGAGAAAGCTTAACGACATAAGCAAAGGTCACTTCGATGTCTCATATAAAACAATCCTTCCGGGCAGACGATTGAGATAAAAATGGTAACTTTATGCAGTCATCGCTGTATACGTGCTGCATAAGGAGATACCTTTCATAAGGCTGATCGCCCCTCTTTGCATCGGGATACTGACAGGTTATCTGTCTGATATAAATATTATGCCTGTTATAGTGATGGCAGTTGTGTCGGTAGCCCTGATTGCAATCTCTCTCTTCAGGAAGCAAATAAAATCTGATATTATTTATGGTACGGCGCTGAACCTGTTACTCTTTTCGGGCGGATTCCTGCTTCTGAGGAAGGAGCTTCAGTCACCGTCTAAACTAAATGAGGGCGAAGAAATTATAGTGTTATGCCGTGTTCAGTCCTTTCCTGAGAAGAAGACGGCAAGCCATGCTGTTATGACAAATCTGATCTCCCAGGCAGACTCTTCAGGCAGGTATACTAAACTCCAGGGAAACATGCTGCTTTACATTACTGGTACTGATACCACATCTCCTCCCCTGATGCCTGGTGACCTGATGCTGCTCCATGCCGCTCCTGCTGCCTTTACCAACACGGGTAATCCGTTCGAATTTGACTACAAGTCATTCATGCTGAAAAAAGGCGCCAGGTACTATGCCTTCATACGCGGCAGTTCAGTTTTAGAAACCCTAAGGCCAGAGCGCAGAACATTGAAAGAAAAAGCTCTTATAACAGGTAAAAAGATATCACAGCTATACACTGAACTTGGTCTTGACCCGCAGAATGCCGCGCTGCTTTCAGCGCTTACCCTTGGTCAGAAAGAGATGGTTGACGACACCCTGAGGGAGGACTTTTCAAAAGCAGGAGTAATGCATGTAATGGCTGTGTCAGGATTGCATGCAGGTGTTGTCAGTATGTTTGTATACAGTATGCTCTTTTTTCTAGGCAGAAGATTAAAAACCTTAAGGGTAATAATTTCGATTGTGGTTTTGTGGGGTTTTGCCTTCATCACCGGACTTCCTCCATCGGTCGAAAGAGCATCACTGATGTTCTCATTCCTGCACGCGGGCAAGTTGCTGAAAAGACCTGCAAACAGTCTGAACTCAATACTGGCAGCAGCATTTATTATGCTGATTATTAAACCATCAGATATTACAACGCTAAGCTTTCAACTCTCCTTTTCCGCTGTACTTTTCATTACTACCTTTTTCAGTAAGGCGGCAAAAGTATTGAAAACCGGGTTTGCCCCTGCCGACAGGATGATTCAACTTGCCATTGTTTCAGTACTGGCGCAGGCCGGTACGGTTCCGTTCACCCTTAATGCATTCGGCAGATTTCCAGTGTGGTTCCTGCCGGCCAATATTCTTATCTTACCCCTTGCTTCATTGATTATAATAGGCGCCTTTGCAATGATTCTGCTCTCTCCAGCAGCGCCGGTGGCATCGATAATAGCATATCTTCTGAATCACCTTATATCTGTTTCCATAAGCCTTACTGAATTTATTGCCGGGTTGCCCGGACAGGCAGCAGGGATGGTGATGACACCGCCATGGCCTGAAACAGTGACTCTATTGGTTTTTCTCTTTTTTATCTTCCATACACTGCTTATAAAGAAGGAGAAAAACATAATGATACTTATAATGTCGCTGATGCCACTGATAACCATCTCAACAACCAGGTTTCTGATAATCCGTAATTCATCTGAGGTAATTGTATACAACACCCGCGGGGGAGTGGCGGCGGGATTCAGAAATGGTAATCACATCTATGTTGTCACCGATTCTGCTACTATAGAAGAACCGGTCGAAAGGCATATGACATCGATTCCTGTTACCGGTGAATACATTATCCCCGACAGATGGCCCGTATCAATTGATTTCATGGGCAGGTCTTTTATAATTGCCGGCAGGAATTCAGTAATCTCAACTGTAAGTTATTCATCTGACTATTTGATAGCCGGCCGCTTATCGCAAAATTTTGAATACCCCGATAGCAGCAACATCAGAGAGATCATTGTTACCTCCGGACGAAATAACGTCTTAATACCTGCAGATGATAGAAGTGACACCTCAGGGATCCTTATTCATTATATACAGACTGATGGTTCCCGAGTGTTAAAAATGCCTTTCAAGGAAAGGAAAAAGAAGTAAAAAATTGAATTATCGGGAATTTAAGTATTAATTTGCCGTGTTTTTTCCAATTCTGATCTGAAGATGAGAATAGTAATTGCAGGAGCAGGTGAAGTAGGCACACATCTTGCCAGGATGCTGGCAAATGACAATCATGAGATAATCCTCATTGACACGGAAGAGCTGCGACTCAGACCTATCGATTCATCACTGGATTTGCTGACATATCATGGTTCGGCCACATCAGTGAATATACTCAGGGATACCATAGGCAAGAAGACCGATCTTTTCATTGCAGTGGCACATTCTGAGGATACCAATATTACATCAGCAATACTCGCCAAGAGATTGGGGGCTGAGAAGACTTTTGCCCGAATAGACAACATGGAATATCTCGAGAAAGGAACCAGTGAGTTCTTCTTCAGTCTTGGCATCGACAATATGATATTTCCTGAATACATTGCGGCTCAGGAGGTGCTGGGTCTGCTTCATGTAACCGGCACAACTGAGTTCATGGAATTTTCAGGAGGCAAATTAATGCTGTATGTCCAGAAGCTGGAAGAGAATGCGCCTATCCTCAACAGGAGCCTTCAGGAGATAGCTGAGAGCTTCAAAACTCACCAATACAGGGCGGTAGCTATAAAGAGGAATGAGCGTACCATTATTCCAAGAGGCAGCGAGCAGTTTCAGGCCGGCGACCTTGCATTTGTGGTAAGTACTCCGGAGGGTATAGATGAAATGATGCTTTTCTCTGGTAAAGAAAACTTTGAAGCGAAGAGGATAATGATACTGGGGGGAAGCCGGATCGGCAAGCATGTTGCTTCTCAGATGCAGAAAGAGAGCGAGGTTAAGCTGATAGATATTGATCGCGACAAGTGTCAGATACTTGCTGACACTCTTGAGAACACTCTGGTTATTAACGGTGATGGGAGAAACGTGGAATTGCTTGAGGAGGAGGGTATAACCAGAATGGATGCATTTGTGGCTGTTACAGGCAACTCTGAGACCAATATTCTCTCCTGCCTGCTTGCCAAGAAGCTTGGGGTCAAGAGGACAATAGCAGAGGTAGAGAATATGGAGTATATCAGTCTTGCTGAAAACACCGGAATAGATACAATCATCAACAAAAAAATATCTGCCGCCAGCCGCATTTTCATGCATACTACCAATCCCAATATTACCGAGATCAAGTGCATGACCGGAACTGATGCTGAGGCCCTGGAGTTCCTGGTTCCTGAAGGAGCAATGATAACCACAGCTCCTCTGAGGGATATTGGATTTCCCAAGGATGCACTGGTCGGCGGAGGGATCCGTGATGACAAACCCTTTATTGCTACCGGCGACACACACATAATGGCCAATGACAGAGTGGTAATATTTGCACTTCCGTCAGCTATGAAAAAACTGTCAAAGTTCTTCGAATAGACAAATGATAAATATCCGTACCGTCTTAAGGGTTTTTGGTGCGCTTCTGATGCTTGAGTCAGTAGCAATGGCACTGGCACTGCTGGTATCGTTCATTTACAGCGAGAAGCATTCGTTTCATTTATTCCTCTCGGTCGCAATAACCTTCTTCTCTGGATTTGTTTTGCACTCAGCCTTCAGGAATGACGAGATAACCATTGCTCGTCGTGAAGGTTATATTATTGTAACAGGTTCATGGGTGCTGTTTTCACTGTTCGGTACACTGCCGTTCTTATTGACAGGTTCAATATCCTCGTTCACAGATGCCTTTTTTGAGACCATGTCGGGCTTCACTACTACCGGAGCTTCAATATTGAGTGATATAGAATCTATGCCTCACAGTATTCTCTTCTGGAGAAGCATTACTCAGTGGATGGGAGGTATGGGAATAATTGTGCTGTCGCTTGCAATCATCGGAGAAATCAAAATAGGCAACTTTCAGCTCTTTGCTGCTGAAGTACCCGGTGTTACCAAAGACAAATTGCACCCTAAACTGAAGGAGACTGCGAAAAGACTATGGGCAATATATGTCGTTTTCACATCCTCTGAAACAATACTGTTGGTAGCAGGAGGAATGTCGCTGTTCGATGCTGTATGCCATTCATTTACGACTATGGCAACCGGTGGTTACAGTACGAAAAATGCCAGCATCGCGGCCTTTGAGTCTCCATATATTCACGCAGTTATCACTCTCTTCATGTTTCTTGCAGGAATAAATTTTGCTTTAGCATATTTTGCCTTAAAAGGTAACTTCAAAAAAATACTAAACAATGATGAATTCAGGTTCTATGGCAAAATTTGTATAACTTTTACCGTCATAGTATCAGCAGTGCTTTGGCTGAGAAATGGATATTCACCTCTCAACTCCATTATTTACGGTTCGTTTCAGGTAATTTCCATTATAACTACAACGGGGTTTGCCACCGCAAACTATGAGTTATGGGGTTCATTTCTTCTGATGGTAATCTTCCTTCTTATGTTCACCGGAGGATCTACCGGTTCTACAGGCGGAGGGATCAAAATGCTCAGGCTTCTGATACTTACCCGTAACAGCAGGCAGGAACTGCACAGATTACTTCATCCAAATGCCGTACTCCCTGTAAGGATAAACGGAAAAGCTATTTTGCCGACACTGATTAATAACGTTCTCGCCTTCGTCGTACTCTATTTTCTTGTTACCGGCATCAGTATTGCAATAATATCTCTGATGGGATATGACATACAGACTTCTTTCGGAGCAGTAGCGGCATCATTAGGGAATATAGGACCAGGGATAGGAGATGTCGGGCCAGTTGAAAACTACTCTCACTTCCCGGTCTTCGGCAAATTATACCTTTCATTTCTGATGCTTGTAGGAAGGCTTGAACTATTTACCGTGCTGATACTCTTTACAGGGAGCTTTTACAAGAGCTGAAGCTAAAACTCCAACTCCCCGAGACCCTGCCTCACTATTACCGGTTCCTCTCCTGTGCAATCGACAATCGTTGAGGCTTCATTATGTCCATACCCGCCATCGACAACCAAATCAGCAAAGTCACGGTACTTCTCATAGATAAGCTCAGGATCAGTGGTATATTCAATTATTTCGTCCGGATCGTGGATTGAGGTGGTCATTATGGGTCTGCCCAGTTCCCTGACAATTTCAAGTGCAGTCTCACAAGCAGGTATCCTGATTCCAACGGTCTTCTTACGATTTCTGAACAGCTTTGGTATCTGATTGTTGGCGTGTACAATAAATGTAAACGGACCAGGAAGATTCCTCTTAAGAAGCTTGAAGATATTATTGTCTCGAATAAGGGTGTACTCAGACAACTGGCTCATGCTGTGAAAAATGAGGGACATATCGGGGTTATCAGGATTGAGTCCCTTGAAGCGTGCTATTTTCTCAATGGCTTTGCCGGCGTTGATATCACAACCCATGGCATAAACCGTGTCAGTAGGATAGATAATAACTCCTCCCGACTCGAGAACCCCTGTAACCTGCCTGATCGCCCTGGGATTCGGATTTTCATTGTAGATCTTTATGAGCATAACATGTCGACCGGCAAAAATAGCCTAAAATGAACAAACAGCAAAACCAACCCTATTCCAATGCCCTGCTAACAGTGCCCTCTGCCCTGCTCTATTAGCACTGAGCCTTTTCGGCGAAGCCGCCCCGGGCCAGGTATTAGCAATCGTAAATCTTAAATCTTAAATCGTAAATCTTAAATAAAAAAGGGTAAGCTACTCACATCGCACCGCTACAACCGCCTACCCTTGCTACCTTCCGGTCCTGGGGGAGTTCAGCAGGAGCTGGTCGTATGAGACTTACCCTGTGCAAAATTACAAATAATAGGTTACCCAGCAAAACAAAGAGAGTGCTAATTTCATTATTATTAAATTGGCTTATCTTTGCTCGTTACCTCACATGCAGATAAGAGGTAATGAGTTTTCAGAAACAAATTACTTTCATAACATGGACCTTTCCGTAATCATACCTGTATATAATGAAGAGGAGTCGCTGCCTGAACTTGAGAAGTGGATTTCCGGGGTATGCAGGGATAACAACATCATCTATGAGGCTATATTTGTCGATGACGGAAGCTCAGACCGGTCATGGCAGGCAATTGAAAAGCTGGCTGCTGAAAATGCCGCTGTAAAAGGCCTCAGGTTCCGGCGCAACTACGGCAAGGCAGCTGCTCTTTACCAAGGATTTGAAGCTGCAACCGGTGATGTGATCATTACTATGGACGCTGACCTGCAGGACAGTCCGGATGAAATACCGGGTCTCATGCGAATGATAAGGGAAGAGGGCTATGACATGGTATCAGGATGGAAGAAGAAGAGATATGATCCTTTCATCAAGCGTATTACAAGCCGTTTCTATAATCTTACAGCCAGATGGGCTTCGGGTATCAAACTCCACGATTTCAACTGCGGACTGAAAGCTTACCGCAATGAAGTTGCAAAAAGCATTGAAGTTTACGGTGAAATGCACAGGTACATGCCTATGCTTGCCAGCGAGGCCGGCTTCAGGAAAATAGGTGAAAAGGTAGTAGAGCATCGTGCCCGCAAATACGGCATTACAAAATACGGACTCGACAGGTTTATCAAGGGCTATCTCGACCTGCTGACAGTCGGCTTTATAACCAGATTCGCCAAGAGTCCGATGCACTTGTTTGGCTCATTGGGAACCCTTATGTTTCTGCTGGGACTTGCAATGGCAATTGTAGTAGGCGCCAAGAAACTTTATTACCTCAATCACGGACTAAGAGCACCGCTTGTAACTGACAGTCCATACTTTTATATCGGACTCACGGCCATGATACTTGGAACCTTCCTCTTTTTAACCGGGTTTCTGGGTGAACTGATAACCCGTAATGCCCCTGAGCGAAACCGGTACCTCATAGGAGACAAGCTGAATCTGCAGTGAAGGTTACTTCACAAAGTCAAAACAGATAGGCTTTCAGATATATTCATTTTAATGAGTAGGCATTGAACCGGTACATATCCCCGATGAGATTACCGGGCCCCAGGTAACCTGTACCTATATATGCCATGTCGCTGATCATCATGCAAAGAGCTACCGCCCTTGCCTGTCCGGGAAAGTCACCTAACCTTATCCAGGTATCATTATCCGGATCATACATCCAGTGATCATTATAAACCTCCGACCCATTTAGGCCCAGGCAGAGGTAGCCCTTACCATCGACAGAATAACCTGTACCGTAACGCCTGGGATTACCAGGGAAATTTGATTTTCTGGTCCATGAACCATCAAGAGTGTTAAATGACCACACTTCGGTTGTATTAATGCCCATACTGTTGTATCCACCAACGTAATAGATGTCCCTGCCAATAACGAAAGAAGCACCTGTTGAGCTGATTGATCCTCCCGGAGGAGCAGGAAGTCTCTTCCATTGCTGCAATGCCGGATTATAGGAATAGAAATCCTGATAGGTAAATGCTATATAAGCCTTCCCATCGACTACCTGAGGAGACCCCCTGAAACTTACATCCAGTTTCCCGGGATAATCAACAATGGGCTTCCAGCGGTCAAGATCAGGATCATATTCATAGAAGTCACGCAATGCAGCCCTTTGAGGCGAATCATAGTCAAAACCTCCTCCGATGTAGCCTTTTCCGTTAATTGCGAACCCATATGCTTCTATTCTTGTTCTGCCCGGACAGGATGCTATCCTCTCCCATGTGTCTGAAAAGGGGTCATACTTCCAGAACCTGTGCTCATAGTCATGGTTTATTCTGGCTCCCAAACCAGCATAGCCATGATAACCTATTACAAAAGATCCCATTTTATACATATCCCCACCCGGAAAACCGGCTACAGTTTTCCAGAGCACCGGTGAGCCGGTGATGCTCAGATTATCAGGAGAGACTGCCTCCTGGCCAGAGGTAATAACCCTGATTTCACAATCGATGCCCTCAAGCATTGGCACAATTACTTTTATTTCGGTTGTGGAACTTGATATGCCTACAGTTGAGAAACTGTTGAAACTAATGATGTTAAATCTCTTCTCCCGATGAAAATTTAACCCGTTAATTGTAACAGTGTCTCCGGGAGCTGCTTCAAGCGGACTGATTGAGGTTATCTGGGGTGTTTTCAGCTCAAACTTTTTCTCATAGATACTTACCTGGGAGTTGTCAGCTACTCTTATAGTAGCCTCTCGTTCGTTCAGTTCAGCAGGAACAATTATACGGAGAGCTTCATCGTGAAAACCGGTTATCTTCGCCGGATGCTCATCAACAGTAACGGCGATGTTTGAAATGCCTCCCAAAAGATCAGAGAACAAAAGATTGACTGTATCAAGCACCTGACCTGTTGAAGGAGAGAAATCGACTATTTGTACCGGTTTGCTTCCCTCGCTGGTAAAACTGCACATGTTGCCGGCCGTAGTAATTGATCCCGAGGTCACATAACCATAATAATAATATGTAACATCTCCGGCCATGCCGGTAACAGGCCTGGCGCTGAAAGATCCGGTCTTTGTATCCAGATCTCCCCTTACTGATCCGACAAGTGTTTGCGCTGATGGTGGTCCGCAAAAAATCATGAACCCACAACCTGAAATATCAAAATAATCATTGTTCAGGATCTCTGCGACCAGCGTAACGCCCTCACTATTTATCTGAATGGCATCCATTGTCCTTACTCGTGGAAAATCCCTGTCAGCCTCTCTGGTACACCCTCCAGACCATATAAAAATTGCAGAGAAAACTATATAATTAAGTATCCTGGTCTTCATAGTAGTTAAAACAATTTGTAGACATATGTAAATGTCAGGTTGAACCGGCTCTTCATTATTTCTGATTTGTCAAAGATACGGCCGTATGAGGCTCCGGCTCTGATATACCTTCCTGGTGCCAGTATATAGTTAGCGCCGGCCTCTGCTATGACAGCAGGGTAATTATCAGGAACTGTAACAAACTGATTCAAATCAGTTATAATAATGCCATAATCCAGATACTGAGTCTCCGTCATCACCTGGTTGGAGTAATTCAGATAAACGGTATACCCTGCCCCTGCCGCCACATAAGGCAGGAACCTGCCTCTCGCGTTCAGATTGAAGCCCAAAAGACAGTTAACATCAAACAATGAAACCGAAGTGCGCTCTTCAAAAAAAGAAATAGTATTAGTTGCGATATTATCAAGAGAAAAATCTCTGTAGAGATGTCCGCTGAATCTCGAAAAATTAATTCGTGAAAAAGCCCTGCGCTGGTGGGCGACAATATCAAGTGAAAGATTTACCGCTGTTAGCGGGGATACAAAATTATCGGTCATGCCATTTATCCTCGTCATATGGCTGAACAACCCTGCTGTTCCACCTGCACTTATGTACCAGTCGGCCCTGGGTATCGGATAGGATACGAACGATAAATTCCTGACATTATGATATTCCTCCAGCAACTTCGACAGATCTTTTCTGTGATATCTCATATTTTCCATCTTACCGGATACCCCTGGTAAATCATTAAGTATTTCAGTAAGTGATTTTTTGTATTCGTTATTGAAATTAACCCCTGGTTCCGCTTCAGAACCCCCTGCGACTGTATTCTCCAGCCGTGAAATGTTCCCTGATGTATCTGCCAGAAAAAACACCCTGTCAAGGCCCTCAAATGCCGAGTAGAGGCTATAGTCACCTTTAAAATGAAGTTCGGCGATCTTTCTTACCTTTCCTGAACCTATAGGCAACAATATTGAATAGAACCTTCGTGATCCCTGCCATATTTCAAACTGGGAAATATCATCGGCATAGTATTTATCAGCCAGGTCGTTTAGCTCCGGCTTAAAAAACAGATAATCCAGCCGATCAGACATTCCTGCAGCTGACCATATAAAACCTTCAAGCGATTGTGAATTTTTAAGCCAGAGGGTGCCCATCCGGTAATCTTCCTTTTCCTGAGCTGATAGCAGGGAATACATACAGACGGACAAACTGAACAACAATAAATATCTGACCCTGGTCATTATAATTAAGGTTAGGTAACATGAAATTTCAGAATTCTAAGCTAAAGAAAGTTAAAACACCAGAATATGCCCTAAAGCGGTTTTAACTTTTTTTATACAAAAAACAACAACAAACAACCGGCACTGCCAGAATGTTTAATCAAATTGATCTGATCAATGATTACTTACCGGTATTAGGATTGAAACGGTATATATCACTGGCCAGGTTATTGTATGACAGGTAACCCGTACCTATATATGCCATATTATTTAATACCAGACAAAATAATGTACTCCTTGCAGCTCCCGCATAATCCTGCATCCTCTCCCAAAGATCATTCTGAACGTCATATCTCCAGATATCCTTATATACCAGTGATTCATTCATCCCAAGACCTATGTAATACTTATCTTCTATACTAAACCCTACACCCTGTCTCCTAGCTCCGCCAGGAAAGTCATTTTTCCTTGCCCATGTATTACTTTCGGTATTGTATGCCCAAACTTCGCTTTTATGTGAACCATATGTGTCTAATCCCCCCACCAGATATATTGTATTACCAGCTACAAATGAGATAGCGCTTGAATATAGAAGCTCTGATGGGTAAGATAGTTTAGTCCACTGGTTTATTGATGGTACATAAGAATAAAAATCCTGAGGTCCAAAAGTAATATATGCCTTATCGTTAATAACTTGTGACCATCCAATAAAATTATTTTGGACGTTGCCGGGATAATCTGTAAGTCTTGTCCAACTGTTATACTCAGGATCATATTCATAAAAGTCGCGAAGCAACAATCCAGTTTGGTCATCACGAGTTGAGCCACTTCCAATATATCCCTT
>Ga0334882_1000175_pt1 | contig 114105 bp, 99 predicted proteins | sample GraSluR1_MG_5_FD_207226 | JGI IMG/M metagenome (GOLD analysis project Ga0334882, IMG submission 207226) | Sludge microbial communities from methane-producing bioreactor in Wageningen University, Netherlands - Granular Sludge_15_04-R1 | ecosystem: Engineered > Bioreactor > Anaerobic >...
GCCGGACAACTGGGAATTGACTTCGTGCTCGCCGAAGTCCTGCCCGGAGACAAGGCCCAGGAAATTCGCCGGCTGCAGGAGGAGGGGGAGTTCGTCGCGATGGTGGGAGACGGCATCAATGATGCTCCGGCCCTTGCCGCCGCCGATATCGGAGTGGCTGTTGGCGCAGGGGCCGATGTGGCCGTCGAGGCGGGCGACATTACCCTGATCCAGGAAGACCTTGGGTTGGTGGTATCCGCCATCGACCTGTCCGGCCTCACCATGAAGATCATCAGGCAGAACCTCTTCTGGGCCTTCTTTTACAACGTCCTGTTCATACCCGTCGCCGCGGGTGTTTTGTATCCTTTTTTCGGAATCCTGCTGAACCCGATGTTTGCCGCTGCCGCCATGGCGTTCAGTTCCGTGTCGGTTGTCAGCAATGCGTTGAGGCTGCGGAGACTGTGGAATCGACGAAAGAGGATCGCATAAGGGAGGATGAGAAGCCTTCCGGTACGGCTCCAGGCATCCCTTCTCGCTTCTTCTGCACGATCCTTGGACAGGTACACCCGAACATTGGGGAAGTTGCATTCGGGGAAAAAGAGCTTACTTTGACAATCCGGATGCCTGCTCCTATACACAGCGCTTGATTCCTAAACAGTGTACTTTGCAGCGACGTCCCCTGCGGGGATGGCGTGGTCGATTCGATATGGCCGGGCGCCGCATGAATTTGAACCGGCTTTCCGAAACGTTCGGAGCGAGCCTGAGGATGCAGCGGCGTCCTTTTTCCTGGACTGAAGAAGATTACGGGAGGTGGTGAGATGGACAGGTACGTATGTACCATCTGCGGTTACGTTTATGACCCGGCAAACGGCGACCCCGACAACGGGATCGCTCCCGGGACGAAATTCGAGGATCTGCCCGAGGATTGGGTGTGCCCCATTTGCGGTGCGGAAAAGAGCGATTTCGAGAAGGAATAGTTGAGGAACCGCACGGGAGTTCGCGGTTTTCAGTTCCAGTGCGGTCGAGGTGTTCCAGGTGGTGATTCAGATGGAAGAAGACGGCAGGAGGTTCCACGAAACCGGTCTGTAGCTCATCCCCAGTGAAAGCCTTGACGGGCAGCGGGCAAAGGTCAAGGATGCCAGATCGGCAAGGAAGAGCAGGAACATCTGAGGCGCCTTCCCGTCGAGTTGGTGAGACTGAAACGCTGAAACAGGACGCCTGCGGATATTCCCCGGGGCAGGAGCCGGCAATGGAGAAATGCATCCGCGTGCTTCCTGCTCCCGGAGGGGAAGAAGAACGGGAAGCCCTGGCTCGGCTGCCGTTTCTGAATCCCCGATGAAGTCCGGTACCTCCTGGATCATCGAGCAGCACGAGACTTTCCCTGTCCCTGCTCATGGAAGGTGGATAGCTTTGGCCGTTAACCAGGTGTCATGTCGAGGTGCGATAAGATGAGCAGCAAAGTGCGTATTTTTACCACGCCCGGTTGCGGATACTGCAGCCAGGCGAAGCAGTTCTTGACGGAGAAGGGAGTGGAGTTCGAGGCGTTTGATGTGAGCAGTGACAAGGACGCCATGCAGGAGATGAGGAAGATGACAGGAGGAGCTCGCAGTGTCCCGGTGATAGCGGTTTGCGATAAGGTGCTCATCGGTTTTGACCGCACGGAGCTCGAAAACGCTCTCAAGTGTCTTGAATAGCGTTTCTGAAAGGTTCAAAAGCCGTGGAAATGGTCGTTTACACCATCGAGGGATGCCCTTTCTGTGAGAAAGCAAAGCTGTTTCTGAAGGAAAAGGGTATACGGTTTAAGGAAATCCCGGCGCCGTTTGGTTCCAGTGAATGGAAACAGATGAAGGAAAAGACCGGGAGCAGCTCCTGGCCGCAGATTCTTATCGGGGATTCTACCGTCGGAGGATACCTGGACCTGGTAAGCATGGAAGCGACGGGTGAACTCTACGAGAGACTGAATATCGAAGGCAGGATGTTCGATACGCCGCTCTATGACGTCATCATACTCGGCGCCGGTCCCGCCGGACTCAGCGCAGCCATCTACACCATCCGCAAGGTTCTCAAGACCCTGATCATAAGCAAAGATCTGGGCGGACAGGTCACCTGGACTTCCGACGTGGAAAACTACCTGGGATTCAGCCACGTGAATGCTTCCGATCTTGTGGCAAGGTTCGAGGACCATGTCAAGGCATTCGGAGTCGAGAAGATCATTGGTGTGGAGGTAGAAAGCGTCGACCTCGCGGGAAAGATCAAGAAGGTGTACACGGACGACGGGAGGAGTTTCCTGGGAAAGACCCTGATTGTGGCCACGGGGGGACGCCATCGCCCCATGAATGTATTCGGGGAACGGGAACTTGTGGGCAGAGGAGTCTCGTATTGTTCGACGTGCGACGCTCCCCTTTACGAAGGTTCCGCGGTAGCCGTGATCGGGGGAGGGAATTCAGCCATGGAGGCGGTGCTGGATCTGATGAGCCTGGCATCCAGGATCTTCGTGGTGTCTACCACTCCTCTCACCGCCGACCCGATTTACCAGGGCAAGGTGAAAAAATCTCCCAAGGTGGAATTCTTCCTCGAATACGAGCCGTCAAAAGTGATCGGAGACACGGTGGTCGAAGGTCTCGAGATCAGGAGTCTGAAGACCGGTGAGGTCTCCACTCTCGAAGTAGAAGGCATCTTCGTGGAAATCGGCATTATGCCCAATTCGAGCATCTTTATCGACACGCTGGCCACAAACTCGACCGGCGAAATCCTGGTCGACTCCGAATGCCGCACGGGCGTCGCAGGAGTTTTTGCCTGCGGTGATGTCACCACTGTGCGGTACAAGCAGGTGGTTGTAGCCGTGGGCGAAGGGGCGAAGGCCGCTCTTTCCGCTTACAATTACCTGATCAACCAGAGGTAGCGGAGCCTTGGTTCACTCGGGAGAATCGATCGAGATATGGGCAGAAAACCAGTGGTGGATATGGGTCACTGTGTGAACTGCGACGCGTGCATGGAGCTGTGTCCCGAGGTGTTTGTGCGCAACGAGGCGGGGTACATTGAAGTGGTCGACTTGCCGGTCTACCCTGAAGAGTGCATCGAGGAAGCCGTCAACTGCTGTCCCGCTGACTGTATTTCCTGGGAGGAATCCGCTTGAAGGCACCCGGGAAGAAACCGATGTCTGCCGCCGGGGATCGGGGTTTCGGCTCCGGGTCCCGGGTCGAGGCACTGCTCAGGTCGGCGGATTTCGAAGAACAGTTGAACCGCCTGTTGGAATCGGGGCCCCGGAAGATCATCAGCCGGTTGCTGTCGTGCCTTTACAGCCCGGACGAGGAGCTCAAATGGCGTGCGGTAACCGCCGTGGGCATGACTGCAGCCCGGATTGCCGACGCAGACATGGAAGCGGGCCGCGTTGTCATGCGGCGGCTCATATGGAGCCTCAACGACGAATCGGGAGGAATCGGCTGGGGCGCCCCTGAAGCCATGGGCGAAATCATGGCCCGGCACGCCGGTCTTGCAGATGAATATTTTCGTATACTTGTTTCGTATATCGACGCGGATGGAAACCCTCTTGAAAATGTCTGGCTCGAACGGGGAGTGCTATGGGGAATCGGGAGGTTGGCCCAGGTGAGGCCGCATCTCATGAAGGATTGTGCACGCCAGCTCGCCTCCCGCCTGGACTCCGAGGATGCCGTCCACAGGGGGTTCGCGGCATGGGCACTCGGGTTTCTCGATTCGAGTGCTTATACGGACCGGCTGTCCTGCCTGCTCGAGGACCGGTCTTCCGTGCTGCTGTTTGAAAACGGCTGCCTGACGAGACTCCAGGTCAGTGATCTTGCCGCCCGCGCGCTTCAAAGCAAATAGGGGACTTTGAAGGCCGACAGGTCGACCTTCGTTCCTGCCTCCGACTCCTCGCGCTGCTCCGGCGTCACCCTCGAAGCCAGGCCGCGGCATTTGCCGGCTGGCATCGTCATGCTTCGAGAACAGCCGCCCTTTCTTGGCCCTGTCCGTGGTGGGGTAACCACTGGGGTTCTTCCGGCAAACTTCCATGAGCCATGGGCTCACAACCAACCATGAAAACCCACAAGAAACTCTGGATCAGCTGATCTCTTAAAAGACGGGCCAAACGATTCCGGGATTTTCTCATAAACGCGTACCCGGACGGTTGTCGCGCAAAGGTGGAATACACCCGCAACAACGTCATTGCCACAGCATCGTCGGCCTGGAACATCGTCACTACCTCCACATCTTCATTCCCGCAAAAAGGCGGGAATCCAGGAAAGACAAGTGTGCACGACTAAACAGTTTCAAGAAATGGGAAAGAGCCTGGAAGGCAAGATGGATAAAGCAGGGCAATCCCGGCTGTAGAGATCTATGGCGCAATCCGCGCTTGGACTGGATTCCTGCCTTCGCGGGAATGACGTTGAGAGGCCGAATGACGTTGAGAGGCCTGCCATCGATCCTTTGCGTGAAGAGCACCGGAGGTGTTCGTTTGCCGGGTGGACCTCAAGATGTGCCGGTCCGGGCAAGCCTGCCGGAGCAGTGCTGAATGTTCCCGCCACGGTTGAAAGAATGAGACTTGAATCGCATGGCGAAGGGTTCCCCAGGCTGAAGCCCGGAGAAGGAAGACTGTCCCCCCCCTCGAAGCGTTCTTCTCATGGAGTTCAAAGTTCCATCCGCATCCAAAGGGTTTCCCTCTCCCGGACTGGCCATTGTAATCGGTCGATCTCATCGTTAGATTCTTCCAAGGATTTGACATGATTCATTCCTGAAAGGGCTCGCATCGAATCTCGGAGTGCGTACGGGTTCTCCAGCCGTTTTCAAAGCCACACTCGGATTTTCCCCGTTTCAGAAGGGCAATGCTTCATGGCTCAATACCGGTCCGGGCAGGATCTGAGTTCTTGAATGAAGCAGCCTGACTCCCGTGACGACAGGAGGCGTCATGCCACGATTCATTCCCCCAGGAAACCATTCGCCAGGACCGGGATCCAGCGATTTGAAGACCATGAGGAAACGCATTGGGCGGGGTACCGTGCTGGTGGTGGACGACCAGGAGAGCTTCCGTCACATCATGACCATGGCGCTGGAGGAGCAGGGCTTCGTTGTGCTGACTGCAGTGGACGGGATCGATGCAGTGCAGGTCTTTCGCCGTCATGCGAAAGATATCGACCTGGTGCTGCTCGATCTTCACATGCCCCGTTTGAGCGGGGACAAAGCACTGAAGGAGATTCGCCGTGTCCGGGAGGGAGTCCCGGCGATACTGGTCAGTGCCGTTGGGAATCGGTCCGTTGTCGATCAGTTTGTGAACAAAAAGGGGATCGATTTCCTGCAAAAGCCTTTCAGCCTGGAAGAGTTCTTCAGAAGGTTGAGCCTTCTGCTTCGAGAAAACGATTGCGGGTTCGAGGAAGGGGGATGAGCTTGCGATGCACGGAGTCATCACCGCGGTTCATGATGTGAGCACGCGCAACGGGCTCTTTGTGTTCGTCACCGTATTGCATGCCTGGCCCCCATTTCTTACATTCAATTCATAACATGACAAAAATCCAATGCTTATGTCCTCGTTGAGAGGGCGCACGCGTAGTGTTGCATGGACGGGAAGTTCTGCCCGGTTTCGCGCAACAGGAAAGGGTGTGTAATGAAGATATTTGTTACGGGTGGTACCGGTTTTGTGGGGAGTTACCTGGTCCGGAATCTCGCGCGTCGCGGGCACCACGTTACCGTGGTTACCCGGTCACCGGGGAAATCGTCGAGCATCAACGGCGGGGTTGCCCTCGTTCAGGGCGATCCCATGAAACCTGGGCAGTGGCAGCAGGAATTGAAGGACCACGACGTAATCGTCAACCTGGCGGGTGCGTCCATCTTCACCTACTGGACGGAAAAGGCCAGGAAAGCCATTATGGAGAGCCGCCTGTTCACGACCCGAAATGTCGTGGACGCCCTGGCGGAGAACGGAAAAGAAAAGATTTTGATCAGTGCTTCGGCAGTCGGCTATTACGGAAGCAGGGAGGACGATCTCGTTCTGGATGAATCCAGCCCGCCGGGAGATGAGTTCGTGACCGAGGTGAGCAGGCTGTGGGAGGCGGAGGCGACCAGGGCTGCAGACCATGGGGCCAGGGTTGTACTGGCCCGCCTGGGCATAGTGCTCGGCAGGAACGGTGGTGCCCTGGGCAAGATGGTGCCGGCTTTCAAAAGGTACCTCGGCGGCACACTGGGGAGCGGCAGGCAGTGGTTTCCGTGGATTCACGAGGAGGATATCCTCCGCATCATCCTTTTTCTGCTGGAAAAAGACCATATCGCAGGTCCTGTCAACTTCACGGCTCCCAACCCCGTGCGCCACAAGGACCTGGTACAGACTCTCTCGAAGGTACTGAACAAACCGGCTGTCATGCCTCCCGTGCCCGGATTTGCCGTGAAGGCACTGCTGGGTGAATTCGGAAATGTTCTTTTGAAAGGTCAGAGAGTCATCCCCGGAAAATTGACGGATGAAGGCTACCAATTTCAATTTCCGGAACTGCGCGGAGCACTCGAGAATATCCTCCGCCAGGAATGACCCTGACAGATGTATTCGCAAGCCGTGTATGAATGAGGCAGATGGTCTGGCACGCGGCCTGGCATCCCCTGGGGCGGTCAGAGAGAATCCGGCTCCCGTCTATTGCGCGGGGCAAGGTTTCCCACCAGGGGAGCATGGCTTTCAAGAAAAAGAATTGCGTAGAAGATTCGTATGCTTGACACAGGATAGATAATGCGCTAACCTGCACATACATATAAGCAGGTGAGGTTCGATATTCGGGGTCTCCACAAAATCGATAGTGCATAAGGAACGGTTTTCAGGAGTGCTCTCAATTAACGAGCCCGCGAGAGTAGAAACAGCAAGAACGAAAGGAATTATGGAAATGTCGGAAGGCCGAGTGAAGTGGTTCAACGACAAGAAGGGCTATGGTTTCATCGAGACCAAAGATCAGGGGGACGTTTTTGTGCACTACACTGCCATCGCCGCCGAAGGCTTTCGCTCCCTGAGCGAAGGCGAGCAGGTGACGTTTGAAGTGGAGCGCGGGCCGAAAGGACCTCAAGCAGTAAAGGTTAGAAAGATCTGAGACCCGACCATCCTTGTTTCTGCTTACCGACTCGAACAGCCAGGGATCGTTTCTCCCTGGCTTTTTTGATCTTCGGCAGATGCCGAAGGGGCGATCTGTTTCACGGGAAGTCGGCGTTTTCCAGCTGAAACCTCATGATCCGCCGAATATGTCCTTCCACGTAATTCTGCATGCCTTCTGTCTCGGCTTCATCCAGATCCAGTTCCCGGCTCGTGCAGCTGTGGACGGAGAGCAGCCCCAGGGCCGTTTCCAGGGCATCCCGAACCCAGCGCGCCCAGCATTCGCAGGCATGGCGGTCTCCGGAAAGAAGCGCCTGGAGCGTGACGGTTGGAGCCAGGCGCATCAGTTCGAGATCCCGGTTGATTTGCTCGACCAGTCCCTGGTCGAGAGCGGGCCTCCGCACCTTGATCGATTCGGCCGCCACCTTCAGGTAGGTGGCCTGGGCGGGTTGCGGGAGCAGATCCGGATTGCAGATCACGCATCGGGAGGAATCGTGTTCGAAAAGGCTGTTCTCGGAAAAGCGATTCTGCCGGGCGATTTCCTGAAAATGAGCGATGGTGTAGTTCAAAAGGGATTCGTGTTCCTCGGTCATGGAGAGTCCTCGATGGCCTGGGGTATCGGGGAAAACCCGGAGCGGGTCTCCCCTTTATTCGTTTTCATGTGTGATTTCCCTGCGCCTCTTGATGAATTCGTCCAGGTGCAGGAGTTTTGAAGGCCGGTCGTCGGGCGTGGCAGTCTTCGGGCCTTTTCGCATGGCATCCAGAGTATGACGAAGTTCGTGGTTTGCGAGAACCAGGTTCTCGATCTCCTTCTCTCTCTTCTGCCAGCGACGTTCGAGATTCCTTGTATCGAACCGGTTGCCCAGCAGGGTGCCGAGTATTTTCAGCAGTCGGGCCATGATCATTTCGTGAGGGCCGTCAAGATAGAAGGGGAAATGGGCCCAGACGCTGACACTGTGGATGTCGTATTCCTGGGCGGCTTCCATGATCGCAGAATGCACGGCCGCAGGTCCGTCGTATTCGATCTGCAGGCACCCGGCCTCTCTCACACGGTTGAATCCCAGGATATCCTGGACGACACTCGACACCACGGTCTCCTCGTGGGAGATCTGGTCATAGAGGCTGCCGAGGAAGATAATTTCCCGGCATCCCCATTGTTCGAGCTGCCCAAGCAGCTCCCTGGCGAAGGCCTCCCATCGCATCGCCGGCTCCGGCCCCGTTCCGATGAGGACAGGTTCTGTCGAGGGAAGGCGGCAGATCGAAAAGCGATACGACGGCCAGTCGAACCGCTGGATCTGTCCATGGCGAACCACTATTTCCGGGCGGGACGATCCCGTGTGCCAGTAGCCGTCCATATTCCATTGCGCAGCCGGTTCGCATGCGAGTGACTTTTCCATTTCATCGAGGGTGAGTTGAACGACTTTTCCCGCATCCGGCCAGCCTGTAAAGGAGAGAACGGCCTTCCTGATGCGGATCGGATCTCCCAAAATGCGCATTTTCATCTTATATAAAATCCTGCTTCTCGAGGATTGTGATCAGTTCCTCGCAGTTCGACGCCGCCCAGTCAGCTCCGCTTCGCGCAAGCTCCACCCGGGACACCCTGCCGCTCGAAACTCCCGCCGTCAGAATGCCGGCCCGCTTTCCCGTTTGGATATCCAGCGGGTGGTCCCCCACCACGAGTGCGGTTTCCAGCGGGGCCGCCATGCACGCCAGCGCTCTCAGCAGGTGGTCCGGATCCGGCTTTACTCGGGGAACATGGTCGCGGGCCAGGAGGGTGGAGCAGTATTCGTCCACATCGGGGAAAACCATACGAATCGCTCTCTCGCAGTTCCTGGTGATCACGGCGATTTTCACCCCTTTGTCCAGCAGGCCGCTCAGCAGGCCGCGGGTAAAAGGGAAAAGAGAACCTTTGCAGGCGGCTTCGAGCTCCATTTCCACGATGAGGTCCGAGGCTCTTTCCTGGAATTCGGAGGCTGCCGTGCCGTCGGTCCTGTGGATGTCCGCGGCCAGTTCATCGATCCATTCGAGGGCGGGGAGCAGCGTTGGCCGGGGAGCAAACGGAAGATAGTCTCCGGCAAGCAAGCCCAGCCGTTCCTTCATTTGCGAGAAATCGATTCGCAGTTCCGCCAGTGTTCCGTCAAAGTCGAAAACAATGGATTCCAGCCTGGTTCGCCTGCCGATCCTCATTCATTTTCCCTGCCAAATCGGTCCTTTTCCCTTGCAGAAGAAGGACCCGTTGTTTATGTTTGAGTCCGCTCTTTCCGAGACAGCCCATGTACGGGCATAATGTTGATCGAATCCCTCCCGGACGCTTTTCACAGCTCCCGTGGATGAGCGGATCCCCGATTCCCGCGGAATTTCCGGCTCCGCTCCAGCATCGTCGACGCCCGGCAGGGGGGTTCAACACCCGCGTACACACTAGAATAGTATTACGTTCGTCTTCTCACGACAAGGCATTCCAGACGGGTATGTATGATTGGATACGGAGTACGCATGACGGTCAGGACACTGAGTTTCGATGAGGTTCTGGACAGGCTTGTGCACCTGTGGAAGCCTTACCACGACAATTATTTAGCCATGTATTCCAGCTGGTACGGAGGCATCATCCGGGATCCGGCGCTGATGATGGTTCCCGTCGACGATCACCTGGTCCATCGTGGCGACGGAGTATTCGAGGTCTTCAAGTGTGTCCGGAACCATATCTACGCACTTCATCGCCACCTGGACCGCATGGAACAGTCGGCGAAGGTTTCCATGCTCGACCTCCCCATGGACAGATCGGAGCTCGTCAAAGCGATCACGGCCACCGTGGCGGCGTCGGAAGCAGAGGACTGCCTGGTGCGCCTTCTGGTCTCGCGCGGCCCCGGAGGATTTTCAGCCAGTCCTTATGAATCGCTCGATCGTCAGGTTTACATCGTGGTGACCGCGCATCACGAACTTCCCCGGGAGAAGTACGAGGAGGGGGTTCGGCTTCGAACCAGCCGGGTTCCCATCAAACAGGAATTCTTTGCGAATATAAAGAGCTGCAACTATCTTCCCAATGTTCTCATGAAGAAGGAAGCGGAGGACGCCGGAGTGGATTTTACCGTTTCGCTGGATGAAAGGGGATTCCTTGGAGAGGGCCCCACCGAAAATGTGGGATTCATCACCCGGGATCGGGAATTCCTGGTGCCCCGGTTCGACAGGATCTTGAAAGGCATCACTGTCTCCCGCATGATGGAGCTGGTCAGACCCCTGGTGGAATCGGGCGAACTTCGTGCCGCGGAGGAAGCGGATATCACTCCCGCCCTGGCCCGTGAATCCCGTGAAATCATGATGTTCGGAACATCCTTCGATGTACTTCCCGTCGTGGAATATGATGGCCTCCCCGTGGGCTCCGGCAGGCCCGGGCCCTTTTCCCGGAGATTCCTTGAACTCCTTCGCGAGGATGCGAGGAACTGTCCTGAAATGAAGACTCCGGTCAAGGATTGAACGATGGCAAACGGTCGCAGGGATCGATTTCTGAAAATGGCCGTGGAGAGTATTCGCCGCAGCATCGAGGCGAAAGACGCCTTGTGCCGGGACGGCACGCCGACTATCTTGGCCATGGCCGAGCTGCTTGTCGAAGCGTTCAGGGGCAGACATCGGCTGTTTCTCTTCGGAAACGGGGGAAGCGCCGCGGATGCCCAGCATCTGGCCGCCGAGTTTGTGAACCGTTTCCGGATGGAACGTCCTGCCCTTCCCGCCGTTGCACTCACAGTGGACACATCGGCACTAACCAGCATCGCCAACGACTTCCATTTCGAAGACGTGTTCGTGAGACAACTCGAAGCGCTCGGGCAGGCCGGAGACGTGGCCATGGGGATCAGCACCAGTGGAAAATCCATCAACGTCGTCAAGGCACTTCGATGGGCTCGCCAACACGGTCTGCTCACTCTCGGGCTTGCTGGAGCCGCGGAATCGGAGATGGATATCTACTGTGACATCAACCTCAAAGTATCCGCCGACAGCACCGCGCGCATCCAGGAATGCCACATTACGGCGGGCCACGTGCTGTGCGAGATTGTCGAGGAGATGCTTTTCGGAAAGGCGGAAGGATGATGGGCAGGCCGAGCCGTGGGGCATGGGAACCGATCAGCTTTGACGGGTTGAAGACGACCAGTCTGAAGGACCGCCCCAGCAAGGTGGGGATACGGGATTTTGCCAGGTCGTGGGAGCCGGGGGGCTTGTTTTCGGATTTTCTGGAGAGGCTTCCGGGCATTCTTGCCGTCGAGGAATTCAGGCGGGCGGCCGGGGCCATCGCCGAGGCGGTAAGGGGGGAGCGGACGATTTTGCTGGGGATGGGTGCTCATCCCATCAAGGTGGGGTTGAATCCCGTCATCATCGATGCCATGGAGCGGGGAATCCTTACCGGGCTGGCCTTGAACGGGGCGGGTATCATCCATGATGTCGAAGTGGCCATCGCGGGCAAGACCTCGGAAGATGTGGCGGCCCATCTCGATCGGGGTTGTTTCGGCACGGCCCGGGAAACCGCGGAATTTATACATGGCGCGGTGCGCGATGCCTGCGATCGGGGAGGCATCGGCCTGGGTGCCGCGGTGGGCAGGCGCCTTGTCGACGATGCCGTTCCTCATGCCGGATCGAGTCTTCTCGCTTCAGCTTCGAGGCTGGGGATTCCCGTCACCGTTCACGTGGCGCTGGGCACGGACATCATCCACATGCATCCGGCCATGGACGGCGCGGCCATGGGAGCCCTGAGCCATCGCGATTTCCGGCTTTTCTGCAGCCTCGTCACCACGCTCGAGAAGGGAGTATTCATCAATCTGGGTTCGGCGGTCGTTCTTCCGGAAGTGTTTCTCAAAGCGGTGAGTGTCGCCCACAACCTGGGGTATTCTCTCGATGGCATTACGACACTGAACATGGATTTCCAGCGCCACTACCGCCCCACCGTGAACGTGGTCCAGCGTCCGACGTTGGGCACGGGAACAGGCATTACGCTGATCGGGCATCACGAAATCATGTTTCCGCTTCTCATGGCGGCCGTCGTTGAACGTCTCTTCAGGGAGGTTTGAGACATGGAGAAACGCATCCGGATTCGCTCGGGTTCCACAGCCGTGAACGCCGTGCTCTGCGATTCGGCGACCGCGGCAGCCGTGTGGGCGGCGCTGCCCGTCGAGGCGTCGGCCAGCACCTGGGGGGACGAGATCTATTTTCCTGTTCCCGTCGTGCAGTCCCTGGATGACAGCGCCGCGGAGGTCGTTCAAATGGGAGACATCGGCTACTGGCCTTCGGGAAAGGCCTTCTGCATCTTCTTCGGCCCGACGCCGGTCAGCAGGGGGGAAGAAATCCGGCCGGCCAGTGCGGTGAACATAATCGGCCGGGTGCTTGACGATGCACGAATTCTGAAATCCGTTCGGGACGGCGACGAAGTGACAATCGAACCCGTGCCGTAACGACACCCGAGGACAATCACGGGTTGGAGTCGCTCCCCGCAGGCATTATAATGTCATGGTCGATGATATTGGATCCGGGCTCGAGCCTGTGCCGACGATTCAGTGCATCCCTCGGGCAAGGGGGAAGCCGATTACCCGGACATCGACCGGATCGACATATAAACCGGAGGTAGAAGATGCCTATTTTTGAGTACGAATGTTGCCAGTGCGGCGAACAGTTCGAGAAGCTGGTCTTCAAAAGCGATGAAAGCGTTGACTGTCCGAAATGTGAATCCCGGGACGTTGCCAAAATGATGTCCGTTTGCGGCTTCAAGAGCGGCGGCGATAAGGGGGCGGCGAGCAGCAGGATGGGGTCGGGAGCCTCGTCCTGTGCGGGTTGCAGCGGAGGCAGTTGCAGTTCATGTCACTGAACCATGTGACGGGATCCTGAGAGGAAGCTTTGGCGGAGAGCATCATTCGGATTGGAACGAGAGGCAGCCTGCTTGCCCTGAAGCAGAGCGGAGATGTCAGGGACGCGTTGGAGAAGGCCTGGCCCGGTCTCATCGTGGAACTTGTCATCATCAAGACCACCGGAGACAAAATACTCGATGTGCCGCTGGCCAAGGTCGGCGGCAAGGGGTTGTTTGTGAAGGAAATCGAAGACGCCCTGCTGGCCGGCAGCGTGGATCTTGCGGTCCACAGCATGAAGGATGTGCCGGCCGTCCTGCCGGACGGACTGGAGATCGGAGTCGTCCCGTCGAGGGAGGATCCGCGTGATGTCCTGGTTTTGCATGGAGGAAAGGCTCTCGGGGATGTGCCTCACGGAGGCAGGGTGGGCACGAGCAGTCTGCGGAGGGCTGCGCAGGTAAGGAAGCTCCGCCCCGATATCCGGGTGGAGACGCTTCGGGGAAACCTCGAGACTCGCCTGCGCAAGGTGCGGGAAGGGATGTACGAGGCCATCATCCTTGCCGCCGCAGGCCTTCATCGCATGGGTTGGCAGGACCGGATAACGGCATATCTGGACCCGTCGGAATTCCTGCCGGCCATTGGGCAGGGAGCCATTGGCATCGAGATACGCAGCGGCGATCAAAAAATTCAGAAGATCCTGGAACCCCTGCATGACCCCGGCACGGCACTCGCGGTGGAGGCGGAACGCAGCCTGCTGAGGGCACTGGAAGGAGGCTGCCAGGTTCCCATAGGAGGCTTTGCCCGGGTCGACGGTGATCGCCTGGAACTGACTGGGCTGGTAGCATCCATCGACGGAGGAGAATTGTTTCGGGTCAGCCGGGAAGGAACGTCCGACGATCCGGGTTCCCTCGGACTTCGAGTGGCTCGGGATCTGCTCGAATTAGGGGCAAAGCGCATTCTGGACGAAGTGTATGGATCCTGAGGGCACTGTCCTGTAGAGGACCCGAGGCTGAATAAGTGAGGATCAGGTGCGGGGCCGGAATGCCTTCGGCTCCGGGGGAGACAGGTCAAGGTGGTGACAGGCAAGGTATATCTGGTGGGAGCAGGTCCGGGCGATCCGGGTCTTCTGACCGTCAAGGGAAGAGAAGTCCTGGAAAAGGCGCAGGTTGTCATTTACGACTACCTGGCCAACGAAGAGTTCCTGAAATATGCGCCTCCCGGCGCGGAAGTCATTTACGTGGGCAAGAAGGGAGGGGACCATACGCTCAGCCAGGACGGCATTAACACCCTGCTTGTGGAAAAGGGGCGGGAGAGGATCGTCGTCAGGCTCAAGGGTGGTGACCCCTTCGTGTTCGGGCGCGGAGGGGAAGAGGCCCAGGTGCTGGTGGCACAAGGGATACCGTTTGAAGTGGTCCCGGGAGTGACCGCCGCGGTGGCGGTCCCGGCCTATGCGGGCATACCTCTTTCTCACCGGGATTACACGGCCGGCATGGCCTTCTTCACCGGGCATGAAAGGGACGACAGGGACGATTCCAAGATTGCGTGGGATAAGCTCGCCACCGGAGTGGGCACGCTGGTCTTTTTTATGGGGGTGAAGAATCTGCCGGAGATCTGCAGCAAGCTGATTGCCCACGGCCGTCCCGCCGGTACACCCGTGGCGGTGATCCGGTGGGGAACCACTCCCGCCCAGCAGACCGTAGTGGGTACACTCGATGATATCGTCGAAAGAGTGCGGCAGGCAAAGCTTACACCTCCGGCTATTACCGTGGTGGGGGAGGTTGTACGCCTGAGGGACGAACTGAACTGGTTCGAGCGCCGGCCTCTTTTCGGAAAGCGAATCGTGGTCACTCGAGCCCGGGAGCAGGCCAGCGACTTCAAGGCGGTGCTCTCGGAACTTGGAGCCGAATGCGTCGAATTTCCGACCATCGCCATCGAACCTCCTCCTGCATGGGAAGCCCTGGATTCGGCGATCGGGCGGATTTCATCGTACAACTGGATTGTTTTTACCAGTGTGAACGGAGTGAAATTCTTCATGGAGAGGCTGAGGGCGGCCGGTTTGGATGTACGGCAACTGAAGGGAATTCGCCTTGCCGCCATAGGTCCGAGGACCGCTGAAGCCCTCGAAGACCGCGGCCTGATACCGGATTTCGTGCCGCCCGAATACCGTGCCGAATCCATCGTCGACGGACTGTCGGAAGGTGATCTTACGGGTGTGAGATTTCTCATGCCCCGTGCCATGGTGGCTCGTGACGTCCTTCCTGACAGCCTGCGCCGCCTCGGAGCGGAAGTCGATGTCGTGCCCGCCTATCGGACGACTCTTCCCGCGGACCGTACGGCGGACGTCCTGGAATACTTCCGAAAGGGAGAGATCGACTGCCTGACCTTTACGTCTTCATCCACGGTAAGCAACTTCTTTGAATTGATCGACAGGGACGAAATCAAGCCGCTGCTCGATAAAGTGGTGATTGCCTGTATAGGTCCCATTACGGCGGAAACGGCCCGCGGATTCGGGCTGCATGTCCACGTCATGCCTTCGGATTATACCATTGCCGGTCTGACGGACAGTATCCGTTCCTATTTCGAAAAGGTCTCGGAACAGAAGTAGCCTTTCAACCACTGAGCTTCCGAGAACCTGCATCCGGCAAATGCGGCGGTCTGCTGCGGAAGGATTCACATCAGGCGTGGATTGACGATCCATGGAGGGAACGCCGGAGGAAACCCGCCATCCGGAGGTTCCCGGACGGCGGGTGACAGGGCTCTATTCAAGAACCTCGTGGGCTCTGTACTGATGATAGGCTTCACGCATGGAGACATACGGGTCGATGGCGGATGCTTTGAAATCTTCGTATTCGCCGATCCTCAGCGAAGTGACGTTCACGATCTGTCCCGACCTGAGCCCGATGCTGCTGTAGATATCGGGGGAGAGGTAATAGAGCGGGTTCATGAAGGCATCCGCCACAAGCCCCACGGTATCCCTGGCGGTCGAAGGGCCGAAGACGGGAAGGACAATGTAAAGCCCGGATTTTACACCGTGATGCCCGAGAGTCTGCCCGAAGTCCTCGTCGTAAGGTTTGAGCTTGAAATCCCGGTAAGCGATGTCCCACATCCCCGCGACGCCGAGTGTGGAATTGATCACAAAGCGGGCGATTTCGACTCCCGCCCTGTCCACTTTGCCCTGCAGGAGGTTGTTGATCGCCCGGGCCGGGAAGAAGATGTTCTTGAAGGCGTTTCGAATGCAGATACGGAAACCTTCCGGGAAATAGGCCGCGTATACGACGGATACAGGCTTCAAAGCGTAGAAATAGAACCCGTCGTTGAACTTGAACATGGCCCGGTTGAATCCCTCCAATGGATCAGGGACTACCTCCGTCTCCCAGTATTCGTCGTCGTCGTAGTCCGTCGATGCCGCCATGGCGACTCCCATGAGTGGAACAACCGACTGGAATCCCTGGTGTATTTCCTTGAATGGAAGTGCCAGGCTGAACGCCGACAGCAGAATTGCGACGATACCCGATTTAGCCCATAGTTTCATTAAGTTGCCTCCTTGCCGATCAACCATACATCCATGACGCGCCACAGTCTAATGCCTGGCTGGAGCAAACTCAAAAGAAAAAGTATCCGGGCCGAAAAATATTGCCCGTGTATATCATTCGGAATTCCTGCGGCAAACCTCAAAACGGTCCCGATGGTCAGAATCCAATCTAATCATGGTCCGCGTTTCAGGTAAGGGTGGTTGCATCCCGATATTCCAATGGTATATTGTATGCAAGAATTATAAAGAGGAGGCATTTCAGTTGGAATTTTCAGCAGTTCCCCCTCGGATTCTCTTCTGCCGACTCCGGGCTTCACAACCGGAGCCGTCCCGGTTCCGACGGGACGATACTTTGATCAAGCGCCTGCGGGGAATCGCTTCGGCGGCATACCGGTGGACATGGATGCTCCAGGCGAATGCCCGGGCCGGAAGACAACGAGCTTTCCAACCGTTCCCGTGTTAAAATGAAATAGGATTCGGGCTGCAAAGGGCAGGTTCCGGCCAGTTTCGGGAAAAGGAGCTGCAATGGCAAAAAAGATCGGCGACGATTCAAACCCCGTGGACAAGTTCATGAACCGGATAAGGGGTACAGGGGGGGACCCGGGCCATGGAAAGGGCGATCCGTCCCAGAGAAGGGTCCACTTCTCCATCTGGTATTTCCTTGCCGCTCTGCTTCTGATCACCTGGCTTCAGAGTTTCATGGCGGAGACACAGCAGAGCGAGCGGGTTTCGTATTCCGAGTTCAAGCAGTGGGTTCGTGACGGGAGAGTGGACAACCTGGTGATCGGGCCCGACAAGATTTCTGGAAATGTAAAGGATGAAAGCGGGGTGGTGCGGCATTTTTCCACCGTGCGGGTGGAAGACCCGGAACTCGTTCAGCTCCTGGATGAAAAAGGGATCAAGTACGGCGGCTATCTCGAAAACAAGTGGATAGGGGTTATCCTTTCATGGCTTGTGCCTCTTGCTGTCTTCATCTTTTTCTGGAGCTACCTCATACGCAGAATGGGAGGTGGCCCGCAGGGCGTGCTGTCTGTCGGCAAGGCTCGAGTGAAGATATTTGCTGAAAAGGAAATCGGCATCACCTTCGATGACGTGGCCGGCATCGACGAGGCCAAGGGAGAACTTCAGGAAATTGTTCAGTTTTTGAAAGACCCGGGGAAGTTTCAGCGGCTTGGAGGGCGCATTCCCAAAGGCGTGCTGCTGGTGGGTGCCCCAGGGACAGGGAAGACGCTCCTGGCCAAGGCGGTGGCGGGGGAGGCCGGCGTGCCGTTTTTCAGCATGAGCGGTTCCGAATTCGTGGAAATGTTCGTAGGCGTGGGGGCGGCTCGAGTGCGGGATCTTTTCGCCCAGGCCAAGGAGCACGCCCCCTGCATCATCTTCGTGGATGAACTTGATGCGCTGGGCAAGGCGCGGGGGCTGAACCCCATCGGCGGACACGATGAACGCGAACAGACTCTCAACCAGCTTCTCGTGGAAATGGACGGTTTCGATTCCCAGTCGGGCGTCATCATCATGGCCGCCACCAACCGGCCAGAAATACTCGATCCTGCGCTGCTCCGGCCGGGAAGATTCGACAGGCACGTGGCTCTCGACAGGCCGGATATAAGGGGGCGGGAAGCCATTCTCAAGGTGCATATCAAGGATGTCAAACTGGGGCCGGACGTGGATTTGAAAAAGATTGCGGCCATGACTCCCGGATTTGTCGGAGCCGATTTGGCCAACCTGGTGAACGAGGCGGCGCTCATCGCCGCCCGCCTCGACCGTGACCAGGTCACCATGGCGGATTTCCAGATGGCGGCGGACCGCATCATCGGAGGGCTCGAGAAGAAAAACCGGGCCATGAATCCGAGGGAGAAAGAGATCGTGGCCTACCATGAATCCGGCCATGCCCTCGTGGCGATGCTCCTTCCCAACGTGGACCCCGTGAACAAGGTATCCATCATTCCACGAGGCATTGCGGCCCTCGGGTATACTCAGCAGCTGCCGACGGAGGACCGCTACCTCATGACCCGCGATGAACTGATCGAACGGCTCCAGGTGCTGCTCGGCGGCCGGGTTTCCGAGGAAATCATCTTCGGCGACGTATCCACCGGAGCTCAAAACGATCTGCAGAGGGCAACGGATATTGCCCGGAGCATGGTGAAAGAGTACGGGATGAGTGAGCGCCTGGGGCCTCTCACCTACACACACGAACCGCGTTCCCCTCACCTCGATCTCGGACTGGCTCCCCGGGACCGGGATTACAGTGAACGAACGGCCCAGGACATCGACGAGGAAGTGGCGCGCATCATCGGGGAGGCTCACGTGAAGGTGCAGAATATACTGAAGGAACGCAGGGATCAACTCCAGGCCCTTGCCGCCATCCTGCTCGAAAAGGAATCCGTCGAAGGTGAGGATCTCAAGAAATTCGCTGACATGGTGAAGGCTGTGCAGGCGGCGGACAGGAAGGCTTCAGCCGCCCAGGCGGAAAAATGAGGGCTCATCCGGCAAATTTCCATGAGCCGTGGGCTCACAACCCATTATGAAAACGCAATAAAAACTTCCGATCAACTCATCTCTTGAAAAACGGGCCAAAGAGTTCCGGCATTTTCTCATAAACGAGTCCTCCGGTGCTTTTCACGCAAAGGATCGATGGCATCGCAATGTCGCCGGGCCTCACAACGTCATTCCCGCAAAAAGGCGGGAATCCAGGAAAGGCAACCGTGCAGGGCAAGACAGTTTCAAAGAATGGGAAAGAGTCTGCAACACAAGAGACAGATCTTCATGGCGCGATCTGCGCTAAGACTGGATTTCCGCCTTCGCGGGGATGACGGTGTTATTTTCTCGGCAAGGAGGGTGGGGTCTTCGCGGCAAGCACGTTCCGATCTTCTCGGGAATCATTCATTCAACGGGTTGTGCCCCGTTGAATGAAACGTTGCTTGCCTTACGCGTCAGATTCGTTTTTTATGTGAGGTACGCAACGACGGACAGAGGACGTCGTCATCAAGGGATTTAAAGCCCTTGCGGGAATCGGTCTGTCCCGGTCCGGCACCTCGATTTGCCGAAAAAGATGGCGCGTAGGAATGACGATGTGGAGGCGCAACGGGTTTGGTGTGGCGTTCTTGCAGGGATGAGGTTCTTGCGGGGATGATGTTGTTGCGGGTGTATTCCACCTTCGTGCGACAAGTGCACAGGCAGGCGTTTCTGAGAAAATGCCGGAGCCGTTTGGCCCGTTTCAAAGAGATCAGCTGATTCAAAGTCTTATTTGCGTGGTCTGGTCGACAGTATGTTTGCCGGAAGACCCAAAGTGACTCAGCGGTTAAGCGCGGGAGGCATTGCGAATTACGGCGCAGGACCTTTCTTCCGCCTGGGAAGGTTGTCCATCCCGCGGGTGGAGGTTATTTAAAGAAGTGAAGTCTCGATCTCCGGAGCTCGGTCCGGAGACCGGGTCTTGTGTGCAACCGGTGCTGCGAGTTGGAAGCCTCGATGCGGACGAAAAACCTCACAGTCAGTGCATGGATAAAGATCGGCATATTCGCCTTGTTCACGATGTGCGCCTTTGTCCTGGTGAGGCATTCGCTGGTTCTGGAATTCCTCACCGCGGAACGGTTCTCCGTTCTTCTGGATCGATCCGGTTTCTGGGCGCCGGCGGTGTTCATCGCACTGTACGCGGCGGCCGTCTGCCTGTTCGTGCCGGGTTCTCTGATGACTGCCATCGGCGCCGCCATTTTCGGTGCCTGGTGGGGATTTCTTTTTGTCTGGATCGGCGCCATGACGGGTGCCGCAGTGGCCTTCCTGGTCGGACGATACCTGGGCAGGGATTTTGCCGCAAATATCGCCGGTGAAAGACTGAGGAAATATGACGATGCCATCGAACGCAACGGTTTTGCGACGGTGCTTTACCTGCGATTGATCTATTTTCCCTTCACTCTGATGAATTTCGGAATGGGCATGACTCGAGTCCGTTTCCAGGATTATCTTCTGGGTACGGGATTGGGAATCCTTGTCGGTACCTTTATTTTCACGTTCTTCGTGGGCACGTTGAAGGAGGTCTGGCTGACCGGCCGGTGGGAGCAACTCCTCCATTGGAAGGTCTTCTTTTCGCTCGGGCTTTTCATTTTCTCCTTCTTCATTCCCGCTGTTCTGAAAAGAATCGGAATACTGGAAAGGCAGACAACCGGGCGCCGAGAATGAAGAATCATGACGACGGCGCGGAGGGGGCGAACGGGAAGCGGGCATGTCCGACGGAATGCAGGTCCGCGGGGATCCGCCGGAAGTTGGGGAGAAGGATGTGGATTGGCAGCGTCTTCTGAGCGAATTTGAAGATTATGAACCGGACGAGGACATGCGTGGGCATGATTGTGCCGATTTCGAGAGAGCCCTGCTGGAATCCGCGTCAGGCTTTGTGGAACCGTTCCTGGCAAGAAAGGCCGGCGGGAACTTCACCCGTGGAGAGGCAGTCCGCGCCCTGTATGCCTTTCTGCTCGAAAAGAGGTATGAAGAGCGGCTTAACCTGCTGCATTTTGCATTCAGTATCTTCGATGACCATTCGTGCCTGCCGGATGAAGTGATCAATCGTACGCCCTTTCCGCATGAAGAGGGAAGCCCGCCTTTCAGGTATTTCACAGATCCGGATTTCGAGATCAAACCTTGAGGCCCCGTATATGCGGGGTGAGTCCGGCAGGGAATGCTGGATAAAGAGCGGGACAAACGGGTCCCGATGAATCGGTTCGCGTGAATGAGCAGTAAAGAGATTCTTGAAGCAGTCACCGCCTGTACCCTGGATTGCCCCGACACGTGTTCTCTGGTCGTCACGCGGGATTCGCGGGGCGCCGTCCGTCTGAAAGGCAATCCGGATCATCCCTTCACCGCGGGGTTCACCTGCAGGAAGTCCCGTGGTTTCATACGGCGACTCGGCAGTCCACACCGGATAACGCACCCCATGCTTCGGACGGGAGAACAATGGAGAAGCCTGAGCTGGGACGATGCCCTGGATCTGTGCGCCGAGAAGCTCGGTTCCTGCCGTGCCGAACCGGCCTCGATTCTCCATATCCATGGGGAGGGAGCCAAGGGCGTCATGAAGCAGGCCGGGAAGCTCTTTTTCGCCATGCTGGGGGCGAGCCGGGTGAGCGGTTCCCTGTGTGACGCTGCCGGCTACGTTGCCTGCCTGGCGGATTTCGGTTCGAGACTCAACAACGACATCACCGATCTGCTTCATTCGCGCTGCATCGTCAACTGGGGCAGAGACCTTTCCCGCAGCTCCGTTCACACGGCCGCACTCATTCGGCGGGCGAGAGAACTTGGATCGCAGGTGATTTCCATCTCGCCGGGAGGCGATGACAATTCAGGCTTTTCCGACGACAGGGTATGCATCCGACCGGGCACGGACCGTTTTCTTGCAGCGGCGGTCATCCGACGCTTTATTGAAGAAGACATCATCGGGGACGATGTTCTGTCTCATGCCCGCCAGTGGCCCGAATTCAGGGAGCTCGTCATGAAGCATGCGGCGGCGGACCTGGCTGCATGGTGTGATGTGGATCCTCGCGACGTCGAGCGGGTATTTTGCCGCTACGCGCAAAGAGGGCCGACCGCCACGATCCTGGGAGCGGGGCTGCAGAGGTACGCGTACGGTGGAGAGAACGTCCGGTTCATCAATGCGCTTGCCTTCCTGTCGGGAAACATCGGGAGGGAGGGTGGCGGCAGCTATTTCCACCTCCATTCTTTGCGCAACGTCAACCTCAACTGGACAAAGGACCCGGAGCGCAAGCCTCGAAGAGCTTTCCCCGTCGCCGAGATCGGGAGAAGCATTCTCGAGGCGGACGATCCTCCCGTGAGGATGCTTTGGATAAACGGGTCCAACGTGATCAACCAGGCTCCGGACTCCCGCCAGACCGCGCGCGCCTTCGAGTCCGTTCCCTTCAAGGTGGTGGTGGACGCGTTTATGACCGACACGGCGCAGCGGGCGGACCTTTTTCTTCCGTGTACACTCATGCTCGAGCAGGAAGATATCGTCGCCTCGTACCTTCACGACTTCGTTCATTACGTGCCGGCCGTCGTACAACCTCCAGCCTGGGCGCGAAGCGATCACCGGATCTTCCGTGAATTGGGTGTGCGTCTGGATCCTCCGGTGGTCCTGCCGGATCCGGAAACCATTTTCAGGGCATCCCTGGATTCCCCTCATCTGTCCGTTTCCCTCGAGGAACTCAGAGCAAAACGGTTTGTGCGCGCCGGACGTCCTCGAATCGCCTATGCCGGGATGCGTTTCGATCATACCGACGGGAAATACCGGTTTCCACCCGAATTGCATGCCGAACCCCCGGCTTCTCCGGAATATCCCCTGCGCCTCCTGACACTCATACGCCGGGAACATATCCATTCGCAGATCCTTCCCGAGGACCAGGCCGCGCCTCCCCCCGTGTGGATTTCTCCGGACAGCCCTCATCTGAAGAATCTGGACCTGCGGAAAAACGTGTTTATGGTTTCCCCGCTGGGACGCCTCATGGTACAGGTAAAAACCCGATCCGGTCTTCATCCGCATACAGTCGTCTACAGAAGAGGAGACTGGATGAAGCTGGGAGGCGGCGCGAACCAGCTGATTCAGGCGGGCCTGACAGACATCGGCGGGGGAGCCCCCTTTTATCAGCAGCATGTACGTCTGGAAAACGAATGAACGGCGACGATTATCCGAGGAGGACATTCCTGATGCATTCTACTGCGGCAACTGTTCCGATCGAGCTACAATCCTTTTACAGCGGCTGTTCCGAGGTCTTGCCGACTCTTTGCGATGACACCGGGCGCATCGAGTACGTGATGAAGGAGATGAGGGGAGTCCTGCTGAATAAGTCCCTTTTTGTGGAACTTATGAACGGCATCGTTCAGGGTACGGGGTACCCCGATGCGCGACGGCCCACCATGTTCGACAATGAACTGCTCCTCTATTCCGATGCCGGCGGCGTCTTTTCCCTGCGGCTCTACCTGTGGGGCCCCGGGGAATATACCTACCCGCATGACCACAATTCATGGGGAGTCCTGGGTACGGTGACGGACGGTTTCGAAGTGATCAACTACCGGCGGGAAGATGATGGAGAACGGGAAGGGTATGCCCTGCTGACGGAAATGGAACGCTTCACGCTTCGTCCCGGAGAGACCACCTTCACGCGTCCGCTGGATGCCGGTATACATACCACCGGCAATCCCGGAAAGGTTACCGCCATTACCCTCAATCTTTACGGAAAATCCAATCAGCGGGGATATCTCCAGAACTTCGACATAAAGGAAGACAGGGTCCACCGCGTATATCCTCCCAGACAGAAAAAAATCATGCTGGCGGCGAATGCCATGGATCACCTCAAGGGTGCTGCCGGCTGACGATCTCTTCTTTGAATGGATCAGGCGGTTTTCATTTCGGCCCAGCGGCGCGCCAGTTCGACAAGGGTTCTTACTCCAAAGCCCGTTGCGCCCTTTGGAACCGCCCCCTGGTCTTTCTCGGCCCAGGCGGTACCCGCGATATCCATGTGTGCCCAGGGGACGTCGGGCGGCACGAACTGTTGGAGAAATATGGCTCCGACTATGGTCCCGGCGGAGCGGTCGCCGACGTTTTTCATATCTGCGATCTCGCTCTTCAGGTCCTCGAAGTAGAAATCCCAGAGAGGGAGTTGCCAGAGTCTCTCTCCGAGTTTAATGCCCGTTTCCATGATCTTTCGGACGAATCCTTCCCGGTTTCCCAGGACTGCGGCAACCTGGTGCCCGAGGGCGATGATGCAGGCGCCGGTCAGGGTCGCGATGTCCACCACGGCGGCCGGACTGTAGCGGAGCCCATAGGTCAGGGCATCGCACAGGATCATCCTGCCTTCTGCGTCCGTGCTGATGACTTCGATGGTAAGGCCGGACATGGACCGGATCACGTCTCCCGGCTTGTAGGCCTTGCCGTCCGGCATATTTTCCGTGCAGGGCAGAATCCCCACGACACGCTGTTTCACCCCCATCCGGCCGATTGCCTCGAACGCGCCCAGCACCGCCGCCGCACCGGCCATATCCTGCTTCATGGAATCGAGTTTGCTGCTGGGTTTCAAGGAGATGCCTCCGGTGTCGAAGGTGATCCCTTTTCCTATGAAAACAAGGGGTGGAGTCTCTTCGCATCCTGCGGGTGCATGTTCCAGGACAATCATGCAGGCCGGTTCCCGGCTTCCCTGGGCCACGGCCAGGAAGGCACCCATATCCAGGTTCCGGGCTTCTTCCATGTCGATGACGTGCAGCTGAAAGCCGTGACTCTGGGCCAGGCATCGAGCCGAATCGGCCAGATAGAGTGGAGTCACGCGGTTGGCCGGAGCTGCAACCAGGTCTCTGGCCATGCATATGCCCGACGAAAGGGCCTGAGCGTTCTCGATGGTTGCGGAAAGGAAATCGTCGGTTTCCTGTTCGCTCGTCACGACAAGCCGTTCGGGGTGGACAGCAGGTTCGACGTCTCTGGTCTTGAAGGCATCCAGGCGGTGCAGGCTGGTCAGACCGGCGATAATGAATTCTTCGACGGCCGTTCCGGTTTCCAGCGGCAGCCCTTCGAAGGCGGCGACAGGGAGTGTTACGGTGGAGAGGTGCAGGTCGCGGCATTTTCGGAAGGCGGAGGCTGCTGCGCCGCGGAGTTTATCGAGCTGAAACGTATCCGCCGTGCCCAGACCCGCGCAGATCACACGCGAGACAATGCCGTCCGGCGGACCGTAAAAGACGGCTGCCTGCTGATATTTCCCTTCGAAGTCCCGAAACGCCGTCGAAGCCGGCAGCCACGGGGCATGCCGGTCCATCCATTGCCTGAATCCGGGCAGAGGTTCCGCTGTGCCCTCGAATGCCAGGTACAATACGGCGTCTCCTTTCCACTGAGACGAAGGTGCGATCTGCCGCTCCACGTGCATCGGTTCCTCCTGAAAAGAGTCGTTTAACTTACTTTAAAGAGGGATCGTTCATCAGGTATCCCGAGGCTGCCTGTCGCGGGAGTCCTGTTCCAGTGGGACCATTTCGAAACCGCCGCTTTCTCCGTCGAAGTAAAGAAGTTTCCCCGAGTAAGCAGGTTCTCTTCCCGACAGAATGCGGAGCGCTTCGAGCGCTTCGAGGCTTCCTATGACCGCGGCCGTCGGCCCCAGTATGCCGGCAGTCTCCTCGGACAGTTCCCTTGACCTCATCTTTCCGTAAACGTCGGAAAGACTCGAACGGGAGTCGGGCAGGAACGTGCCGATCTGGCCCCACCAGCCGGATGCCGCCGCATGAATGAAGGGGATCCCGAGCAGGCGGGCTGCCTCGGCAAGAACGAAACGCCCGGAAACATTGTCGAGAGCGTCCAGAACGAGGTCTGACCCATGAATCAGTTCATCCGCGTTCTCCCGGTTCAGGTCCACCGAGATCGGTGCAATGTGTACGAGTGGATTCACGGCTTTCATGCGCTCCTCGATCACGTGGACCTTGGGCCGGGAAAGATGTTCAACGTCGCAGAGGATCTGTCGATTCAGGTTGGTCGGGAAAAAGATGTCCCTGTCTGCTACTCGTATGCGGCCGACCCCGGCGCGGGCGAGCAGATGGATGAGTATGCCGCCGAGTCCCCCGCAGCCGCACACGAAAACTTCGCTTGAGCAGATCTTTTCCTGCTCTTTATAGCCCAGCGACCAGAAGTTCTTCAGGTAACGCAAAGGAAGGATCCGGCTGCGAACTGCTTCGAGCTGGGCCCGCCACGGAGGCAGATTATGGTTGTGAGCCCATTCCAGGAGAGAACCGTCGTCAATGACAAGAAGTCTCTGGTCGAGGTAATCGACGGGGTATGCAAGATACTTGAGGCTCATGGGGGTTTCCTCTGAATCGTAGGGTCAGGATCTGCCGGCAGTGGGATTTCGAACGGTACTGCCTGTTCGGATTCTTTCGAGTGAAACGGACGGAATGCTTCCCGCCTGGGAGCCTCCGCCGGAAAAGTTTCTCGATACATACAACACTTTTAGGGTCCGCCGCAATTCGAAACATAATAACTATAGGGGATCTTTGTGGAAAAAGGCTGAAGAGCGCGCGGAGAGAAAGTCCAAAAACTCGTTGACAAAAAAAAGGCACGTCGTTAGCGTACTCGTTCACCTCATTCCGATGATCGGCCATTCTGTCAAACGCGAATCTTCAAGAGAGGAAAAAGGAAATGGAACACCGCATATTCAACTTCAATGCCGGTCCCGCTGCTCTACCGCTCCCGGTGCTCGAACAGATCAAGCTGGAAATGCTCGATTTCCGTGGGTCCGGGATGTCCATACTGGAAGTGAGCCACCGGTCGAGGTGGTTTGAAGACGTTCTGGACGAAGCGATTGTGAGAATAAAGCGGCTGCTCGGCCTGGACGACCGTTACGAGGTGCTCTTTCTGCAGGGCGGAGCGAGCATGCAGTTCTGCATGGTGCCCATGAACCTCTGTGTGCCGGGAAAGCCCGCCGGGTACGTGGATACGGGCAGCTGGGCTGTAAAGGCTGTCAAAGAAGCCCAGATCCAGGGGAAGGTAGTCAGGGTCCTGGCGAGTTCCAAAGACCGGAATTACAGCTATATCCCGGAAAAGATCGAAATCGATTCGAACCTGGCCTACCTGCACATCACGTCCAACAACACCATCGAGGGGACTCAGTGGCAGCGCTTCCCCGATGCGGGTGGGGTTCCCCTGGTCAGCGACATGTCTTCCGACATCTTCAGTCGTGCGTTCGACCCCGGCCCATTCGGGCTGATCTATGCAGGAGCCCAGAAAAACGCGGGCCCGGCCGGAGTTACACTCGTCATTGCCAGGCAGGACATGCTCGAAAGAGCTCCCGAACAGCTGCCCACGATGCTCAAATACACGACCTTTTCAGGGAAGAAATCCATGTACAATACTCCTCCCTGTTTTGCCGTCTACGTCGTCTGCCTGGTGACCCGGTGGCTCGAGGAGACCGTGGGGGGGATCAGTGCCATGGAAGCCGTCAATACCGGGAAAGCCGATCTCCTGTACGGATACCTGGACAGCCAGGATTTCTACAGCGGTACCTCCGCTCCGGATTCCAGGTCCAGGATGAACGTCACCTTCCGGCTGTCCGACCAGGATCTCGAACAGAGGTTCGTTCAGGAAGCCACTGCCGCGGGCCTCGGAGGACTCAAGGGGCATCGTTCGGTGGGGGGATGCCGAGCATCCATCTACAATGCAGTACCCATCGAGGCTGTCGAATCCCTGGTCGCTTTCATGAAGGAGTTTGCCAGGAAGAACGGTTGACACCCACTGGCCTGGTCCCCTCGGACTCAGGCAATTCTTCTCGATCCTGCCTTATGATCCGGCAGGATTCCGGGTTCCACACGGAATCCTGCCGGGTTTCGTTCGGCTGCGTGGCTGCCCGTTTGGTCGCCGGGGTGCCTTGCTTCTGCAAAGTCTTTCCGAGCCTTACTCCCCGCCCAACTCCTTCCATTCCGACTCGCTCAGTTCGAGCCTCGCCTTCACAAGTTCCTTGTGCAGCCTCTGAACTTTATCCATGTCCTTTCGAACCATCGCCTTGAGAATATCCCCCTCGATCTCGGCCACCTCAAGCCTCTTGTAGTAGTCCATAGATTCCTTCAGGTGAGCCAGGACGATCTTTCCGGTCAGTAACGGGTGGTTGTTGGTCACGTTGGCATCCCTGAACCGTGTTCCGTGTTCGAGTTCCACTTCGAGCCCTCTGCGGAAATCATCCAGGGGGATGTCCATACCTTCCGTATTGACCCACTTCAGGATGAGTTCGGCTTCCCCGGGCGAAACCTTTCCTTCCGTCAGTTGAGTCCAGTCGCTGATCTTCAGTTCGCCGCAGACTCTTTTCACTTCTTCAACGGTCACGTAAACAGGAATTTCCATAGGTAGTCTCCCTATTGTGGGTTAGATGCCGCCGGCCAGCGCCCCCCATGCGCCCAAGCACAATGAAAGGCCTGTCGTTCCGGTTGTGCTCCAGGAATCCCCGCCCTCAAGGCCATGGAATCGCAGTCGAAATTCAACAGCGGCAGGCCTTGATCATGGCGCAGAATCCGTCAAAAATACTGCTCAGGCGCAGGATTCCCACCACGGAATCCCCGCGTGTGACCAGCAATGACTGAAGACCGCCACCGATGAGCCGGCGGATGGCTTCCTCGATGGTCCGATCCTCCTCGATCCGGTCGATCTCTCCGATTGCGTTTAGGATGTCCCCGACTTTCATCTCGGCAGCCTTTCTGCAGAGGTCTTCGAGCGGGTGTTCCCGGCTGTCGTAAATGGTGATCGCAGACCGGACATAGCTCTTGTTCACAGCCGACTCCCCAGAGCCATTCGACTGCCCGTAACGGGGTTCAATGCCCATCAAGATGTCTCTGAAATCGATTTTGCCGACGATCCCTCCACCTGTGCCGCGCACCAGGAGGATACGGTCTCCGTCGAACCGCGCTCGATTCCCGGTTTCTTTTAAAAGGGTTACGGCCTCGAAGAGCGTGTCCTCTTCACTCACTGTCGCATATCCGTCCAGGGGAACCATCCATTCCCCTGCTCTTGCCGCTTCCGTTTCCATAGCATCCTCCCGAACCCGTATTCCGGACTATACATCTCGTCGCACCGGGCTTATACACGGGCCTCGAACCCGGCGTAACGGGCAGGGGTTGTTGAACCGATATTCAAATGCCACCCGCTCCTCCCGCCGTGAAAGGCAGCGGATTTTGCCACCATAGATTAATCATTGCGGGAGAAGAAACAACCGGGAAATCGGTGTCCGGCCGGGCGAAGCCGGCCGGAGCGGCAGCGTGGCGGGGGAAACAGCGGAGGCCAAGGATCTTCGAGATAAGGTCAGGTCAGAGGCGGGGACGGATCTGCGGCAACGTTGCTCCCCTCGTCCAGGTTTTGGTGGATTATGGTTCAGCCGGTAAACGAGTACTCCGGTGCTTTTTACGCATCCGGCGCCTTTCGCGCACAGGTTCGATGGCACAAGTTCGATGGCATCACAACATCATTCGGCATTACAACGTCATTCCCGCGAAGCTCACAACGATCGTCATTCCCACCGAACAACGTTGCTGTTGGACTGGCGTTGCTGCAGGAACGACGTGGTTGCGGGTGTATGCCACCTTTGTGCGACAACGGTCCGGTTACGTGTTTTTTTGAGAAAATGCCGGCAGAACCTGGAATATCCTGAACGGAAATCCTTCTCCGGTCCCGGCTGGGAGGCTTTTCTTGTCAGCGGGATCGATTCACGGGCTTCGCTGGATCCATTTCCCTATGCCCAGCCTCTCAGCCTGCATGCCTCGGCCACTCTGCCCACAGACACGAGGTAGGCGGCTTCCCTCAGGTTGATCCTGTTTCGCCGGCTCATCTCGAAGACACTTTTGAAAGCATGGGTCATTTTGGTGTCCAGGCGGCGGTGAACTTCATGCAGTTCCCAGTAGAAGTTGGAAGCGTTCTGCACCTGTTCGAAGTAGGAGACGGTTACACCACCGGCATTGGCGAGAAAATCGGGAAGCACCAGGATGCCCCTGTTGTCGAGGATCCTGTCCGCTTCGGGAGTGGTCGGACCGTTTGCCAGTTCGCAGCATATTTTGCAGCCCAGAGTGGGCGCGTTTTCATGAGTGATCATGTTTTCGAGGGCGGCGGGGAAAAGGACGGCTACCTCGATGCGTAACAGTTCGTCGTTGGTGATCTCTTTTGTGCCCGGGAAGCCCCTGAGCATTCCCTTCTCGAGTTTGTAGGCGATGAGCCTGACCGGGTCGATCCCCTTGGGATCGTATACACCGCCCTTGGAATCGGAAGCGGCGACAAGGCGCAGCCCGAGGATCTCGGCCCCGAGTGCGGCGGCGTTTTGGCCGGCGTTTCCGAAGCCCATAATGGCCATCGTTTTGCCCTGCAGTTCGATGTTGCAGGCAGCGGCCGCCTCCCTCGTAATATAGATTCCGCCCCGAGCGGTGGCATCTCCGCGGCCCTGGGATCCTCCCAGAGCGATGGGTTTGCCCGTGATGACCCCCGGCTGGTTTCCGCCAAGAATGGTCTCGTATTCATCCATCATCCAGGCCATGATCTGGGGGGTCGTGTACACATCGGGGGCAGGAACATCCCTGGTCGCTCCAAGAGACCCGGCCAGGGCTCGAACGTAAGCCCTTGCCAGCCGCTCCTTCTCCGTCTCGGAAAGCTCCTTGGGATTGCACACGATTCCCCCCTTGCCTCCGCCGAGCGGGATGTCGACAACTGCTGTTTTCCAGGTCATCCAGGCGGCAAGCGCCCGAACCGTATCGATGGTTTCCTGGGGATGCCAGCGGATGCCGCCTTTGGCCGGTCCCCGAGCCGTATTGTACCGCACGCGAAAGGCATGAAATATCCTCGTGGAACCGTCGTCCATCTTCACTGGAAGAGTGACTCTTACCTCGTGCATCGGCCAGCGAAGAAGCTCATGAGTCGCGGAATCAAGCCCGAGCCTTTCCGCGGCATGGTCGAGCTGCTGCTGAGCGATCTTGAAGGGGTTGAGTTTTTCATCCATGTGGAACTCCTGATAGTGGGTTCTCATTCTACCTTTAATTCAGGCGAATCGCCTTCTGAATGAGATGCCGGGCGAACGCAGTGGATACGGAGCCGAATGCGGCGAAGATTGGTCGAACCGCGTGGGAATGACCGAAGAGATGATCCTGCGAACGGACACGCAATTGAAGGCACCGGCCGGAGGTCTTGGACATTCGTTGAGCACCAGCCGCAAAGTCGGAGCGGCGAGGACCAGGAGCCCAAGGTTTGCACAGTGCGTGACCGGGATTCGTTTTCAGCAGAGCTCCCATTGCTGTCGAGTCGGTTCTCTTGGAACTGCCTCTTCGCCCGGGATGCATGAACGAGATTGGTACGCGGGAGGTGCCGCGTCCGTGGATCAGCCTGCTATCCAAACCGCCCTGTCCTTTGCGGTTTGAACGAGCTTATTGCTGACCCGGCCCATGTCGAAATCGTCAACGGTTGAAAGACCCCGTCTACCCACAACGATTGTTCCGTAGCCTTCCCCGTGAGCCATTTCGAGGATCGCTCCCGCCCGGCTGGACGCTCCCGTCAGCACCCTGGTCGAGATTTTTTCAGCGGGAATTCCTGCTGCTGCAAGGCAAGCAACAGCCTTGTCGAATACCGGTTCGATGCGGATCGAAGCTTCCTCCAACCTCCGCCGCAGGTAGTCTTCGGAAAACACTTGGCCGTTGTCTTCAGAACCGGCGCTCAGAGTGCGTATTACATGCACGAGGCAAATCCGTCGAACATCGCTTCCCGTCATCTCGGCGACATGTTTCACTGCCTGCATGGCGCCGTCGGATGAATCCATACCGATGAGAATATGATGAGGTTCCGGCCTGCCTCCGACAAGCCAGATGGAGGTATGAGTCAGTTTGACCACGAGTTTGCCTGCAATACCCCCGAGGGCCAGATCCTGAAGGGCACTCAGTCCCCGCCTTCCGAACACCGTAACGTCATACCCGCCCACCCTCGATTCGACGCCAATGTCCCTGGCAATGCCGAGCTTCCTTTCCCTGATGTCGACCTTGACGGATTCGGGAGCAAAGCCGGCGCCAACCAGAACCTGGCGAGCTCTTCCCATGAAATCGTTGATCTTCTTTTCCTGCTGTTGTTCCCAGCCCCTGACCGTCAGAACCTTCTGCTGCCACAGAGGGTCTTTCTCAAGATCCCAGAAAGCGTCAGGGATCCTGCTCATGATGTGGAGCAAGACCACCTCGGTCCCCGGCGTTGGAAGGACGCCGCTGACGTAATTGACGGTCTCGAAGGACTGATAAGATCCATCCACCACAAGTAAGACTTTTCTTTTTCCCTTTTTCATGTTCGTCCTCTCGTTTCTAGATGGCATACAAAGATCAGGCAGTAGTCAGGACTCGGAACATGCGGTACAGCGACAAAACCGGATTTCGCTCTTGCGGGCAACTGGCCATCGGGGAAGCTGTCGACAGGGATTTCCCCGTTTCCCGGACGGAGGCAGGCATTTGGGATCCGAATAAGTCGTTCCGCCCGAGGAGAACCGGTGATGAAAATTACACAAGATCTTGCTAAATGCACATCCCCGAGGCATCCGCGTTGGTGAAACGCACTTGCACCATCCATCACTATGTCGGCATTCTCCATTTGTGTCAACCGGATTAAGTAGACGTTGGCCGGTTCGAATGGAGAGAGCGAAAACCCGCATGAACTCGAATGTTCCGCCTTTCTTTGGCGGATTCCGCCTGTCGAGGACTTGTTCTGCTGTGAATCAAGGGTGATTGGACGGCAGATCGGAAAAGGAAGGCAGGCCGCAGGACGATCCGGCTTTTCGAACGCCTCTGAGAACCGCCCGGGCAGTGGCCACACTGGCCAGGGCCCCGATGATGCTTACTTCCACGTCCTCGAGTTCCCCGCAGCTCAACGCGAAGATGGCATCGCCGTCGTAGAGGGTGTGGACCGGAAAGATCGTGCGAGCCAATCCGTTGTGGGCCATTTGTGCAACTTTGGTGAGTTGAGTCTTGGTCAGTTTTGCATTGGTCACGACTGCTCCCACCACCGTGCTCTGCCCGTCCGGGAAGCCTCGAAAACGCGTCATCTTGAAGATTTCGGTTTCGGCGGGCAGGAGTTCGAGACTGTCCGGGCTTTTCCTCGATCCCGCTATGGATCGGTTGATCGCCGGGTCGAGAACGTCTCCGAAGGCGTTGACCACCATGAGTGCACCGACCTTGAGGCCGCCGGAGCCCGCGATGCACACGCTGCCCACCCCGCTCTTCATTGCCCGCTCGCCTCCGAAAAGCTTCCCCACCGTCGCCCCGACTCCCGCCCCGACCGACCCTTCCTGTACAGGATCGCAAGACGCGTTTTCACAGGCCAGGTAGCCCAGTTCGGCGTCGGGGTAAATGCCGCTGTCGTTGATCCCGAGGTCGAATATCACTCCTCCCGCGATGATGGGGACCACTCCATGGCCCGTGTCAAAACCGATGCCTCTTTCCCTGAGATATCTTCTCACTCCATGAGCGACACTCGTACCGAATGCGCTTCCTCCGGAAAAGAACAGCCCGTGCACCTGGTTTACGAGATTGAGGGGATTCAACGTGTCCGTACCGAAAGTCCCGGGCGCTCCGCCCCGCACGTCAACCCCTGCGGTGGCTCCACGCTCCGGCAGGATGATCGTGCACCCGGTCGAGATTCCCGGCAGTGAAGCGTGGCCGACGAGGATACCCTCGATTGCCGTCAATGTGTCATTCGTCATTCTTGTCTTCCTTGAAATGCTTGTACAAATACCGGTAGATTTCCTTGCCTATTTCGATCCCTGTCTCGATGATCTCGGGTCCGAACTGGCGGCCCGTGGCGGTGCGGAATGTCCCCGCGATGCGGAAGGTTCCGGATATTCCCCAGGGAAACCTCGCGAGGAGTTCCTGGGGGGAAAGCCCCTGGTGGTTGGCCATGTGCCAGAGGGTATGAGTGAAGGTATCGGCTCCCCAGCGGAACTTGTCGGCATCATACAGACAATCGCTCACCAGCTGAAACCAGGGGCGGGTGCACGGGGTCGGAGCGGTGAAGGCTTCATGATTGCGTATCGCCTCACAGATACACTCGACCTCGTTTCTGCTCAGGTGAAAATCCAAGAGCAGCTTTTCCGCTTCCATCGCCCCCGCCTCGGCGTGCCTTTCCTCGCTGCGGCGAATGTCGTGAAGCAATCCGGCAAACAGTCCAAGCATCATAAGACGCTCGGTGCGCCTGAAACTCATGCCGTCCGGTTCCACCTCGATAAAGATGAGCGCAGCCGTATCCATGCTTACACGCGTGGTGTGGAAGATGCCGTGTCCCAGGTCTTCCTGGAGAAGCGGTTCAACGGTTCTGCGCATGCGAAGGACGGCGGGATGGCTGAAAAAGAGCTTTCGTGCCAGTGCAATGGGTGCCTTGAAACGGATGTAGAACTCGGGAACAGGGTGCCTCGAAGCGATCCGCTCCGCCTCTCTTTGCAGTCTGCGTGTGACTTCATCCATGAAACACCGCTTCTACCTGGTGGAAATGGGACTCTTCCTTAGACATTTTCTTCATATTCGCAACCGATCCGGCAGGTCCTTTCCGCCTGTCACAACAGGCAGGATCCATCCAGTGTGTCCGGGTAAGGCCTTCCTGCTGAATCGAAGGAAACGCCCGGAACCGTTCCCATCCCTGTCAGAGCATGCACACGTCCGGACAGGCCTGGAAGAGTTTTTCCTCCATCTGGACAATCCGTTTGATCATGATATCGAGCACCTTCAGGGATACGTCGGGAAACTGGAGGAGCATTCTTCGGAAGCTTTCGCGGTCGAGAGCCAGGCATTCCATGTCCGTGACGGCCCGGACGGAAAAAAGCCGCCTGATATCGGAAAACAGGGCGAGTCCCCCGAAAAACTCACCTTCTTTCAGTTCGTTCAAAAAGATCGAACAATCTTTCAGTTCCCTGAGCACCCGGGCTGTTCCCGACACGACGATATATCCGCGATCGTCCATGTCTCCCTGGTGAAACAGGAATTCTCCGGCCCGGTAGCACCTCCTCCTGCTCAGGTAAGCATAGAGTCTCAGATTCTGCAAGGGGATGGCCGAGAATGCCGGAACGTTTCGAAGGATTTCCAGGTTTTCATCCAGTTCGCAGCGGTCACGCATCGCCGACGAACAGGGTTTATCCGATTCCGTGGGCGAGTTCATAAAAGAGCCCCTTTCGTGAGGTCAATTCCTCGTATTGTCCGATTTCCACTATCTTCCCCGCCTTCATGACCGCGATTTGATCATAATCCCGGACCATTTCGAGACGGTGAACCACCGAAATCAGGGTCGATTTTCCTCTGAGCCCGTAATGGATCAATGCCTGGATGCGGTTCTGGGATGCGTTGTCCAGGCTTGCCGTCGCTTCGTCGAATATGAGAATGTGCGGACGCTTCAACAGGACCCTGGCGATGGCGATCTTCTGCTTCTGGCCCCCCGAAAGCCTGTCGCCCTTGCTGCCCACCCGGAATTCTAACCCCGCCTCCATGACCTCCTCAAGGAGGCCTCTATCTTTTAGTAGATCCACCACGTGCTGCCTGATCCTTTCGGCTTCATCCGGACGGTTCGACTTCGGGTGGCCGAACAGTACGTTATTGAGGATGCTTTGACTGAAAAGATATTCCGACGGGCGGTAGAATGCGAAAGCGTGAGGGTCTTCCCGGGACATCTTCTCCCTGAAGCGGCGGCGGGTTCGAAGGATACTTTCTTCAAAAGCGGGAGACAGGGAAGCCATCTTGTGCAAAGCGGGTCTGAATCGAAGGGCAAGGGAGAGAATCGCCCTTTTGTCCTGCCCGGACCATTCCTCCTTTTCAGACCTGGTCATGCGTTCCGCAATATCCTTGAACTCATCGAGTTCCTGCGGTTCGATGGGGCTGAGCCGGAAGAAGTAGGCGTCTTGCTCCAGACCTTCCAGCAAGGACACGGTCTGCAACGCGATTTCGGCGCCCAGTTCGACCAGGGATGGCATGATGCCTTCGTCCTCGAGAAACCGGCGGAATTGTGGATTGCCGGCGAGCTGCGCAGTTTGGAATCCTTCCCTTTCCGACGAACCGAACGTGATGTTCTCGCCCACGCTGAGATGATACTGAAAACGGTTCTCATCAAAGAAATCTACAAGACCCGCCGGCTCGACCTTCCACCGTTCCATAAAGGCGCCTCTTACGGACAGCAGTTCCCGAGCCAGTTGTTCATGCCTTTCCCTGGACAGGGTCGAGTCCATGCCTATTCTCAGGATGTCTTCCGACAGGCCCACGTTCTCCAGGACACTGAGAATCTCGCCCCTGCCGGGCAGTTCATCCCCTCCGACGAAACTGCGATCGAGGGACTTGCTGGCGTAAAGGACATTCTCGAGGATCGTGCCGTCGAAGATGAACGGGTGCTGAGCCACGTACCCGATGTTGTGGCTGACGTCGTACTTGGTGAGTGTCTTGAGCTCCCTGCCTCCGATGGTCACATGCCCGGAGGTGTAGCTGTAGAGCTGTCCGATGATCATGGCGAGCGTGCTTTTCCCGCTTCCCGACTGGCCGACGATGGCAAGCTGTTCACCCCTTTGGATGTCAAGGGAAACCTGGTCCAGGATTCGGACCCGGCCTTCGGCCTGGTAGGTGAGGTCCGTCACGCTGATCGGGCCTTCCAGGTCGTACGGCTTCCGGTCTTCGGCCGGGAGCAGTTCGAAATCCGGTCTTTCATCGAAGTATTCCATCACCTGCCGATATCTGACCTTGCTGTCCTGAAGACCCTGGTAGTAGTCCATCAGCTCCTTCCACGGATCGTAAAGCTTTTCATAGGCTGAAAGAAAGGCCACCAGCGCACCCAGGTCGAGCCTGCCCTGGATGGTGAGGTATCCGCCAAGGAGAAAAAGAACGAAGGGGCCGAGACTCTGGAAGAAGTTGTTAACGAACTTGGTGAGGAACTTAAAGATGTTCATCCGGTGGCGGATGTGGAACAGGGAGGCGGCAAAGCCGCCGAGCTTGAGGCTTTCCAGGCGATGCCCCGCGTTGCCGTGAATCTCGTGCATGCCGGATATGGCCTCGCCGATCACGTTGCTCATGGATCGGGTGACGTCGATTCGCCGCTGGTTCAAAAGGTTAAAGCGCTTCTGCAGTACAGGAATGATGAGGATTTCAGCAGGGTAGATGGAGAAGCTGATGAGAGCCAGGAGCGGGTTGAGATGGGCCAGGTACGCCGCAAAGGTCAGGAGGGTCAGCACATTGATGAGTGGCACGGCCAGCGCTCCGCCCAGGAACTCCCCGACGGCGCTGAGTTCAGAGGTGAGCGAGGAAATAACCATCCCCGGAGGCGTTCGCCTGAAAAACGGCAGAGGCAGGTTCAAAATGTGATCGTATAAACGGGTACGCAGGTCCAAGAGGATGCGCTGCCCGATGAAGCCCTGAAGGACGTTGATCAGGTACTTCAGAGCTCCCGCCGAAACGACCGCGGCCAGGTACAGGCCGCAGTAGACCAGGAGTACATCGATCTTCCTGAACGCAATGGCCGTGTTCACAATGCGCTTTTGCATCTCCAGCGGAAAGACTCGAAGAAAGATAGTCAGGAGAATAAGCAGAAAGAGCAGAAGCTGAAGCGCCCGGTGACGCTCAAGAACCCATGAAAACAGTGGCTTTTTCGTAATCATGCGGTGTTACTCCAGGAATGCTCAATGCAGCGGGTATGTTCGGAGCGTGCGGTTCATACTTCATCACGGGGCACTGAAAGTCAACGATAGTTTTCCTTGGTCAAAACAAGGACGTACAGGAACTCCTGGCCGGCCGTGTCCTCGCCGAGCAGGCTCAAGAGACCACCCGAAACGAGGAGTTCATCCGGCAAACGGGTACCTCCGTGCTTCTCGAGTATCCGGCGCTTTTCACGCAAAGGATCGATGACATCCCAACGTCATTCCCGCGAACTGTTTCGCCATCCACGGGTACTTTTCCTGGCTTCCCGCCATCGCGGGAATGAGTGCGCCTGGGAGGGCAATGACATTGTTGCGGGTGTATTCCATCTTTGTGTGACAACGGTCCGGGTACGCGTTTGCCGGATGAACCAAAAAAGGATGACTCGGCAAATAATCGTTGACTTAGGGATAAAATTAAAGTAATAGTAACTATTACTATTCAACGAGGTGCTCTTATGGACCAAAGAAAACAGACGTTTCGGATGACTCGTCAGCGACGTGTCATTCTCGAGGAACTTCACAATTCCGCTACTCATCCTACCGTCGACGAGATTTATGAGAGGGTGAGGAGGCGGATGCCTCGAATCAGTCTGGGCACGGTGTATCGTAACCTCGAGTATATGGCTTCTCACGGGCTGGTGGGCAAGCTTGACCTGTATGGCCGTCAGAAACGGTTCGACATCAATTCGGAACTGCATTATCACATCCGGTGTGACCGGTGCGGAGCGCTCGCTGACGTCGAACTCGAATCAACCGCTTTGTTGAATGAGGCAATCAAGTATACCGGGGACTACGAGGTCCTGGAAATCCGGCTTGAACTCCTCGGTTTATGTCCAACATGCCGAAAGAATCGCGATTCGGCCGAGGGACGATTCCCCTCTGATCTGGAACAGAGAGGCAAACAGTGATTTTCCCGCCTGGACGGACAAGTCCTTGAACCTGGCGGACGGCTCGACATGAAAGCAGAGAATGACCATTGGACAATCTGGAGGACAACATGAAGCAAGTGAAAGGATCGCAGACAGAAAAGAACCTGCTGATGGCTTTTGCGGGGGAGTCCCAGGCTCGGAATCGGTACACCTATTTTGCGAGCCAGGCCAAGAAGGACGGCTTTGTTCAGATCGCTCAAATCTTCGAGGAAACGGCAAACCAGGAAAAGGAGCATGCCAAGAGGTTCTTCAAATTCCTCGAGGGGGGCGAGATCTCGATCACGGCCGCTTTTCCCGCTGGGGTGATCGGGACCACCCTGGAAAACCTCAAGGCGGCGGCTGTGGGCGAGAAGTTCGAGTACAGTGAACTCTATCCTGAATTTGCACGCGTTGCCAGGAGTGAAGGCTTCGATGAAATTGCCGATGTGTTCGAGGCCATCTGTGTTGCGGAGGAGCAGCACGAGAAGAGGTACAATGACCTGGCCGCCAACGTGGAGAACAACCGTGTCTTCAGAAAGAGTTCGAAGGTGGTCTGGCGGTGTATCAACTGCGGCTACCTTCATGAGGGAGAGGAAGCGCCTGACCTGTGCCCCGCCTGCGCTCACCCGCGGGACCATTACGAGGTCCTGGGGGAAAACTGGTAGCCGGCGCGGGCGTTCCGTTCGAGTTCCGGTTTCGTTTTGAGAACATTCAACAGGGAGTATTCGATGCAGCCTGTCGAAGTAAAGAAAGACATCTACTGGGTGGGAGCCATCGACTGGAACATCCGGGACTTTCATGGCTATTCCACTCCAAAGGGAACAACCTACAATGCCTTCCTGGTGAAGGACGACAAGATCACGTTGTTCGATGTCGTAAAAAAGCCGTTCAAGGATGACCTGGTTCAAAACGTGAAGCGGCTCGGGGTGGAGAAGCTGGACTACCTGGTCGTGAATCACGTGGAGATGGATCATTCCGGGGCGCTTCCGGAGGTGATCGAGGTACTCAGGCCGGAAAGGATTGTCTGTTCTCCCGCCGGGAAGAAAGCTCTCATGGATCATTATCACAGGGAGGACTGGCCGATTGAGGTGGTGGAAACGGGACAGGAGCTGAGCCTGGGCAAGAGGACCGTGCAGTTCCTGGAAACCCGGATGCTTCACTGGCCGGACAGCATGATGTCGTACCTCGAAGAGGACCGGCTGCTGATATCGAGCGACGGTTTCGGCCAGCACTGGGCGACCAGCGAACGTTTTGATGACGAAGTCAACCAGGAGGAGCTTCTGGCCCACGCGGCGAAATATTATGCCAACATCCTCCTGCTGTTTTCGCCGCTGGTGCAGAAGCTGATCGCCAAAGTCCAGGAACTGGGCCTCCAAATCGACATGATTGCGCCCGACCACGGCCTGATCTGGAGGTCCGACCCAGGCAGAATCATCCAGGCATACAACAGATGGAGCCTCCAGGAATCCAGGGAAAAGGCCCTCATCATTTACGACACCATGTGGCAGTCCACCGAAAAGATGGCATTTGCCATAGCGGAAGGGCTGAACCAGGAGGGAGCAAGCTTCAAGCTGCTCAACCTGAAGCTGAATCACCGCAGCGACATCATGACGGAAGTGCTCGACGCAAAGGCGATTGTGCTTGGGTCTTCTACAATCAACAACGGCATGATGCCTTCCATGGCGGATGTCCTGTGCTACATGAAAGGGCTGCGTCCTGCAGGCAAGCTGGGAGTGGCTTTCGGTTCGTATGGGTGGAGCGGGGAAGCGGTAAAGCACATCACCGACGCGCTCACGGAAATGAAGTTCAAGGTATTGAATGGTGGCCTGCGGGTCAGGTTCGCTCCCACGCCGGAAGACCTGGAAAAGTGCGTGGATTTGGGGCGGCAGATCGGAAAAGAGGTAAGACGGGCCAAGGTGTAAGGAAGACCGGGGTCAAACGGGGGGTAGAGGCGGTCTCACCGTCTCTACCCGTCGGGCCATCGTGCCCTGACCACCGTTCCGACTCCCGCCTCCGAATCGACATGAAAGCAACCTCCAGAAAGTTCCGTCCGCTCCTTCATGCTCGCCAGGCCCAATCCCCGCTTCCAGTCGTCAGAAAGAAGGATCTTTTTCACATCGAAGCCCAGGCCGTTGTCTTCGATAACCACCTCGATTCCAGGATTCTCCTTGGTCAGTGAAACGCGTACCGTGCTTGCACCGCTGTGCATGGCCGCGTTGTCAAGCGCCCCCTGGATGATTCTGAAAATGATGATTTTCAACGGTTCAGGGACGTCCTTTTCCTCCAGGGTGATTTCCTGTTCAACGAGTATATGCGGGTGGGTTTTTCGGAACTGCCCGCACAACCAGCTTGCGGCGGCCACGACTCCGAAATCGTCCAGGACGGTGGGGCGCAGGTCCATGTACAGCTTCCTGGCTTCCTCCACGGCGTTTTGAATCATGGGTATAAGGGGTTGGAGTGTCTTTGCCATGAGCGAGGCGTCATTGGAACGCCCGATCCTCAGGGCGTTTTCCACTCCGAACTTTATGGCCACGAGGGTTTGTCCTATGCTGTCGTGGAGTTCCTGCGCGAGCCTGGAGCGCTCCTCCTCCTGGACACCGAGAAGCTTCGAGGAGAGAAAGCGCAGCTGTTTCTCGGATTCACGCAGCGATTCCTCGGTCTTCTTGCGCTGCAGGAGCTTCCACATGCCGTCCATCAGAAGAGTCAGCTGCCTGACATCGGAAGCGTCGTAGTCTTCCTCCTTGTTGGCAACGGCCGCCACTGCGACAATCCTCGTCCCATCGAAAAAAGGAACGCTCATAAGCCTTTTCAAGGGTACGTGCCCGGCCGGATAACCCTTCTTCGGCAAGTCGGAGGCGGAATAATCATTGACGATGAGCGACCTGCGCCTGCGCACCGCTTCCGCCCAGAGCCCGGCATCAGAGATGGGAAAATGGACCACGGCTTCTTCCATACCGCATTCCCGCATTGCACTCGCCGATGACGCATGCCGCACGAACACCGTCTCGTCGTCGTTCATGAAGCCCAGAAATCCCAGGCTGCTGCGGGTAAGTTTGACCTCCTGTTCCAGGATAAAATCCGAGATATCACTCATCGATGCCTCGGTCATCATACTCAACTGCAGGAGTGCCTCGAACCGTGATTCGTCGAGACGCAGCGCTTCTTCGACCCGCTTGTGTTCGGTAATATCATGCAGGATTCCCAGTTTCGCCACGGAACCATCGGGATTCCTTATGGGTGTTTCGAATACGTCATAAACCCTGTCATTCTTGAAAGAAGTGCTTACCCTGTGAATATTCTTCCCGTCGCAGACATCGTGATGATGACACCATGGACAGGTGGAAGTCTTCCCCTGGAAATACTCGTAGCACTTCTTCCCGTTGTGAGGTCCGAATATCCTTTCGGTCACCGGGTTGATGTATTCGAACCCGTACTGGGAATTGATAATGAAAACGCCGTCGTTCATCGCGCCCAGGATTCTCATGAATCGGTCGCGTTCCATCTGAACGGCATCCCTCATGGTGGGAGAATCGGTGCGTTCATCGCCTGTGGCCCTTGTCTTTTCGTTTCGAGGTGAAACCTGGGCACTGTTTTCGGTGAGTCTGTTCCAGGGCTTGTTCTGATTCATCATTCCGGACCTTGCTGGGCATGGAGAACTCGGCAGCAGACCGTTGGTCGATCGAGGGGGGAAACGCGCTCCCCGACCTCATCCTGCCGCTGCGGCACCCCGCCAGGTGCCTGAATCGGGAATGGAGCACCGGGATCTTCTCTCTACGAGAAACACCACCGGTTGACAAAGAGCCCCCCGGGATGCCCGGAATCCCATAATGGCCGCATATCCATGTTCATGGTGGAAGCGGGAGCACGACGGAACCGCTGGCGGCTCCCCGGAAGATTTATAACCTGCTCATGGGAATTTCACTCACTTTCCAATTTAGCATATCGAGTGACCTCGTGCATAAGATAATCCATCAACATAGAGGATCTATCCGCGAAATGTGAAAATAAGGTTCTTTCGGAAAACGCGCCCCCGGATAGTTGTCGCACAAAGGTGGAATACACCTGCAACCGCGTCATTTGCGGGAATGACGTTATTATACTGGACGGCGTTGTGCGACTGAACGGCGTTGTGATACCAATAAATTTTTATGTGAAAAGCACCGGAGGCGTGAAAAGCACTGGAAATACTCGTTTATGAGAAAATGCCGGAACTCCTTGGTCCGTTTTCTCAAGAGATCAGCTGATTGAAAGTCTTTTTGTGCGTTTTCATAGTTGGTTGAGAGCCCATAGCTCATGGTAGTTTGCCGGATGAACTAGAGATGACACCGCCACAAATCCCGGACGCCACATGAGTGCAGGCACTATGCCACTGCTGCTTCTCTCCGGAGTTGAACCGCCGCATCGATATTCTTTTGCACCTGCAGGGCATCGATATTCGCCTCCATATCTCTTTGCCTTCCGGATGATGTCCCCGGGCAGGCCTTCGAACCTCTGCGTGGAAATTTGCGTTGTCTAGTTGTCTAGTGGATGGTGTATTCTTGCGCTGCAGGGAGAGAAGGAAAGAAGAACCATCGAGGAGACATCCCGGTTGCCGGTTGCAAGCGCATGTTCAGCGGATACGCGCCTTCTTTTCATCACTCGTGTCGCGCGACTTTTTGCCCATGGTTTCCTTTCAGTCGTGCTCGTGCTGTATCTCGCCCGTGTCGGACTCACGACCGCACAGATCGGCCTGCTCCTGTCTCTCACCCTGATCGGCGATTCCGTCATCTCCCTATGGATAACCACCACGGCGGACCGATACGGCCGAAAGAAGATGCTTATCCTCGGCGCTGTTCTCATGACCTTTTCAGGAACGCTCTTCGCGTTCACCGATCATTTTCTGCTGCTCCTGTTTGCAGCGACTGTCGGGATCATAAGTCCAAGCGGCTACGAGGTCGGACCGTTTCTTTCCATTGAGCAGGCGGCCCTTGCCCAGGTCTGCACGGACAGGCAGCGCACTTATGTCTTTGCCTGGTATAACCTTGCCGGAGGGCTCAAGATCCTGTACGACCTGCTCCTGTACCGAAGCTTCAAGTCCCTGAAACCGCCCGAGGAACTGAACTAGTTCGTTCGAGGCGGCGTCTTCCTCATCCTCGGTGCTCCCCCTGTCGAATTTTCTCTCATTGCCTCAGAAACAAGCCGATCATACGTCTGAAAAGACTGAGTATCCGAGGCCTGAAAAGAAGGGCTTCCCGGGATGGTCCTGATCCCCTGCCTGGAAAAAGGACCTTTCGGGCGGCATTCCGTTATGGGGTGTGGATCCCTGGCGTTCCAGCTTCCAGGCGCGGGATATCCGTTGCGTTCGATCACATCGTCATTGAAAGGAAAAGGGTATGAAACAAGTCGTCATGATCTCGCTGGTTCTGATGCTGTCTTTCATTCCATGGAATGCGTTCGCCGATGATTACGGAGTCAAGTCCCTGAGATGCAGCGCCGGATCGGTTGAAATCGGGGACAACAAGATCGAGGTTCTTGCCAGGTGCGGTCAGCCGCTGAGAAAGGACTCCATTATCTCGTGGTTTCCCAGGCACTCGGACCATGACCCGGCGGAGGTGGAGGAATGGACCTACAACTTCGGATCGAGTGATTATATCTACACAATGAGGCTCGAAGGGGCGGAACTGGTGAAGATCGATCGAGGCGGTCGAGGATTTTAGCGGCCTTCGTACAACCTGTTTCTCTGCAGAAGGAGAACAGGGATAAACTCGTTGCCTTCCGATTCCCGCTGTCCTCCCGATTCCCGGCGCACGGCGACGGTCTTGCCTCGAATCTTTGCTGCACAGGGCTCGAACCCGGCCGGCAGGGGCTTGTTGAAGGTGCGATTCCAGGCGGGTAGTCCCCTTGCCGGGCCTGAGTTCCGCGAGCTCTACTTCTTCGCCGACATGGCCTGGAACCTGGCACCCAGGGCCTCGAGCGATGACGAACAGTCTCCCGGTGGAAAACACAAATTGATGAGGATCAGCATCCCGGGACGGTTTCGGGCGGTGTCCAGGGCTTCTTCGAGTTGCCCTTCGGTCTCGACCCGCAAGCCGATGGCATTGTCTCCGAACACTGCGGGCAGCGCATGGTAGCGCCAGTTCTGGACGTCGTTGTAGACTCCGTCTTCATGAAGCTTGCGTTCGATCATGTAGCCGTCGTTATTGAGGATAAAGATGACCGGGTTGCAGTTGAAGCGCATGAGCGAAGAGACCTCCTGGGCGGTCATCTGGAAGGCTCCGTCGCCCGAGAGTACCACGGGCCGTTTTCCCGGCCTGGCCAGCGAGACGCCCAGAGAGGCGGGCACGCAGTAGCCGATGGACAGGTAATAAGCCTGGGCAAGGAAATTCTCGGGCTCCTCGATGTACAGCTCGGGAGCCGCACATATGGCATCGCCGGGTTCCACCATGAGTATCATCTCGTCGTCCAGAAAGGAGTTCAAACCCTCGAAGAACCGGGGCACGGTCAATCTCGCTTCCGACCGCGGATGAAAAGGGTTTTTCCGCATGATGGGGGCGGCTGGATGGGAAGTGAGAAAGGATCTGGGAGAGAGGGCCTTTTCGAGGCCGGTGATGAAATCAAACAACTGCACGTTGGTATAGGAATGATAGCCGATCTTGACGTGTTCCGTGTTGGCGGAGATCATCCGGGCTTCATCGATTTTCATCGAGAACCCTCCGGTGTCGAAATCGGTCATCCAGACGCCCAGCGAAAGCACGCAGTCGGAGCTCTCGACCTGTTCGCGGACTTCCCGGCGGCTAACTCCACCCTGGTAGATCCCGATGAACTGGGGATGCAGTTCAGGCAGCACGGACTTGCTGCTGACCGTCGTGGCGAACGGGAGTTCGATGTGTTCGATGAGGTGCAGCGCCTCTGCGGCAAGTCCGAAACGCAGGATTTCCACGCCGGCCAATACCACCGGATTCTGTGCGGCGTCGAGCAGGGAAGCGGCCTCCCGGATGCACTCCGCGAGGGCTCGCGGGTCGGAACGGCATTCCACCTGGAACGAGATCTGCTGTGGAGGTCTGCAGGAGGCTTGTGCCATGCCCATGGGCAGTTCGAAATACACGGGACGTTTGTGGGCCAGGCAGCTGGTCAGCACCCGGTCGATTTCGTCGGGTGCCGTCCTCGGATTGATCAGTATGGCACTGTCAACGGTCACCTTTCTGAAAATGTCGTATTGAAGCAGGTAATCCCGGGTCAGGTGGTGGACCAGGTCATTCGCCCAGCGCCTGGCCGGAGGGGGAGCTCCACTGATCAACACCAGGGGAACCTGTTCCGCACAGGCTCCCGCGACAGCATTGAGTATGCTGAAACCTCCTACACCGTACGTCACCACCGCTGCACCGACTCCGGCCATTCGAGCATAGCCGTCCGCCGCATACCCGGCGTTCAGTTCGTTGCAATTGCCGATCCACTCGATGGGGCTCTGGATCACCTGGTCGAGGAAATCGAGAACGTAGTCTCCCGGGATTCCGAATAGATGCCGGACTCCCGCCTGATCGAGACGATGAATAAGATAGGTGCCGATCTGGGAGGGTGGGGAGGAAGATGTCATGAATTTTCTCCTTGCAGCGAAAGGTCCGGTACGGAGCCGTACAGCCGGGAAAGAGCCGCCGGGATTTCACTCGGAACGTGTTCCAAGATGTGAGCATCCTCTGTCGTGAAGACAGCACCGCTACCCTAGCGGGAGATCTGTTAGAATTCAATGGAGAAAGAATCCCTCCGGCCCGTCCCGGACAGGTCCGGCTCCACGGCAGGAAACAGCGAGTCAGCCTGTCTTTCCATAACTCGTGCCTGCTGGCCGGAATGTAATCGAGGTCGTGGATCCTGGTGCCCCGCATCATTTCCATTCCCGGATCATGGCGCGGACGGCATCCTCCTGGGATTCGATACTCTCCGTAAGCCTGAATTGGACAAGCGCCCTGAGGAGGTTGTGTTCCGGGTAACGGGCTTTGAAGTATACGTTGCCTTCGAGGAAGTCTGTGAAGAATCGCAGCCCGAGTTCGAAAGCGATGAGGCGGACGGAATCGAACAGGAATTCGAAGTCGGCGGGGTCGAGAAATCTCCCTGCCTGTGAAAGGTAGCCGCGCAGAAGAGCCCGGCAGATCCCGGGTTCGAACCGAACAGCCTCCCACTGCTGGGTTTCTTCACCCGCCGGGTTGCAGCCCGAACGAAGGCAGTCTCCTATGTCATATTGGACCAGGCCGGGTTTGACGGTGTCCAGGTCCACGATGGCTGCGGCCTTTCCAGTCAAGATGTCCACAAGGACGTTGTTCACCTTGGGATCTCCGTGAATGGGCCGAAGTCGAAGCTTCCCTGCTGTTTCGGCGTTCTCGAGAACGTGGGCCAAATGCCTCCTTTCATCGATAAATCGGCGGCAGAAAAGCAATTCAGGGGATTTGAGCGGCCGCTCTCGCTCCTGCAATGCGTCATAGCGGCTGAGGTAGCCGGGTGTGACGTGAAAGCCCGGCAGCGTGTCTTCCAGGCATTCCGCGGGCAGGTCGTGGATGAGAGTGTGGAACAGGCCGACGGCGCGGCCCGTTTCCTCGGCGTGTTCCGTGTCCCGGATCGTGTCGAAAGTCTCCACCCCTTCGATGAAGCTCATGGCGCGCCAGAACGATCCGTCCTCATCTATTCCGTAATCCCGTCCGTCGTCTGCCGGGAATACTTTCGGCACATCCCATCGAGTTCCCGTGATCAGAGGATCGCTTCGCATCCGCCTGCTCATGTGTTCGGTGATGGTCCGCATGTTGCACATGATGAGTTCGGGCCTGGGGAAGACACGGGTGTTGATGCGCTGGAGAATGAAACATCCAGCTTCGGCGGATTCGACGGATACGAGGAAGGTATCGTTGACATTGCCGTTGCCGTACTCGCGAACTCTGCCAATCGTCCCGTTCGGCTTGAATCGCTCCGCGACCGCCGCCGCACGGCGGAGAGTCGAGTCCTTGGTCCCATGAATTTCTGTCATGCGTTTCCCGTCTTGGTATTCTTCGTCGTGTCCACCGTGAACTCCTGGGGCCTGTTCCTGCTCGAAGAATGATCTCAGGAACCTTCCCGCAGGTCGTCGAGCAGTTCCCGGAAGGCCCTCGATTCCGCGACAATGCGCCGCGCAGCGTCTCGAAGGTGATCCACCTGCTCGGGCTGGAGTCTGAACGACGTGGGCAGGCGCTTGAGAACCTTCTGCTCGGCTTCATCCGGCAGGGCGTCGAACTTCACTTCCACGATGTAGAATCGAATATCGCCGCACGAACCCGGTTCGGTGGAAATCGGCTGCGAACCGCAGCGGCCTGCGCGCACCTCGTCGGTCCATCGGCCGAGGCTCTCCCTCAGCAGTGCAACGGTCTCGACGTTATACCGTGAAATAGCAATGGAGGAGTAGGAATCCACCATGGCGGCGAACGGCGGTATCCTTTCGAGGCGATCCCACCTGTCGTCCACCTCCGTCTCCGCATTCACGATGACGAACACCACCTTGCGGACGTTTTCGAGATGATCGTGGGTAAGGGTGGTCCAGAGATCTCCCATGAGGATGACCGTTTCGAGGATTGCCCGGAGTCCCAGGTTGTCCGCAACTCCGCCGTCCACAAGGTGAATATAGGGCTTTTTTCGGCGATCCAGGTACGGCGCAAGCTGGTTGGCGAGGTCGAACCGTCGCGAGGAGGTGTCCCTCGGAGGATCCAGTGCCTGGCTGAGCACTTCCGGCAGGTGGTAGCCGCACGATCCGGCATAGTTGCGCAAGGTGATGGGGCTGAACACAATGGGCACCGCCGATGATGCCGCGCAGGCCCTTCCCACGGGAAAGGATGAAAGGTCTGAACATACGGCATCGAACATCCTTCGAGAAAAAGCAAAACGGGTTCCATAGGTCATGTCCGTGGCGTTGATCATCACCTTGGGAGTTCCCCGCCCTTCAAAATCCTTGAAGGTGCAGCGGTCAAAAACATGCTTGTCGTAGTATTCCGCTGCAAGGTCGCTGCGGTCGTAGTAGGGAGAAAACAGCTTCACCCAGTTGACGGGATTGAACAGGGTGGCCCTGGCGAGATCCCTTTGAATGTTCTTTTTCAGAAAACGGGACTCGAAGTCTTCGAATGTCCGTTCACCGAAAAGACCATAATATGCCGCGGTAAAGCTGCCTCCTGAAACGCCGGATATCAAGTCCACCTCCTCCAGCAAAGGTCTCCTTTGCCCATCGATGACAACCTCGGTATCCTTCAACGCTTCGAGCACCCCGTAGGAAAAAGCCGCGGCACGAGTCCCGCCGCCGGAAAAAGTGAGCATGAGGAGCAGTTCTTCCGAATTCTCCGCATCCAGGGAAGGCCGGCCGCGGTATTGAGCATCGGATAACGTGTGCTGCAGGGGCTTGTTCAGGGGATAGTGAGCACAGCCGGACAGGGCTGTGATCAACAAGAACAAAGCGCATGCACATCGAGCCTGCACGCCCTTATTCCTGTCCTTCAGGCAAGCGTGTTTCATTGAGTGATCTCCCGACGGAACAACAAAACCGATCCGGCCGACAAGTCTCCCCATGGCGGGCGCCAGCATCAAGCGTCCGGGCAGACGCGAGACAACGGAGACAACGCAGCGCGGCAGCGTTGTCTCGTTCTCCCGGAAGGCCGGATTAGCGAATCAGCCCGATACCCGCCTGAGGGGCTAATGCAGCAGGAACCTGCTGAACGCTTCATTCCAGGGCCAATCCAATAGTGGTGTAGCACAAAATCATCGTTGGGCCAATCATACGTCCACATCAAACGTCAGCAAATGTCCATCACGTTTCGAGGATTCACATGGCTTTCTAGAGGGCCCGATAATCATTTCGATACAATGATGTCCCTTCACAGGCCGGCTTGGTTTGTTTGGATGGATAAATCCTGGTGGATAAATCGCTTGCATCAAGAGCAATTCAGGTGTATAATTCAACATAAATTATGGGAGTCGCGCAGTAATTGTGTCTGGCTCCACATCTTTGATGCCTCATGCACTATGCATGCGGCTTTTTTTTGTCTTCTTTCCAGTAGGTAGAGATTGGCTAAGTGATTTCAAGGCTGTCAAGACTTTTGGCAGACGACAGGGTGGAGACAATCACTATCTCCCTCAACATGGTTCAGTTCAATCTCAGCATTGCGGAGAAAGAATTAAATGCCATGGGGAATGATTCTGCCCCGTTCATTTCGTTGGCCGTCAGGGTTTGGGATGCTTTCTACGTTCTTGAACAGGAGGAATGAATCCTTTTAGACAACTGCAGCCTATCTGAAGGAGAATTGACCGACATAAAGGAGAAGGGACAATGGGAAGAACACCATCAGGTACAGTTAAGGAAACCGGTGCAAAGGCTGGGGATATCCTCATTGGAGTACAGGATGTCAACCGCGGTTTGAAGATCAGGCTGTTGGGTGATCAAAGGAAAGGTCATGGTGGGAGAGTTGAGCCGCCATTTGAACTTGTCGAAAACGGCGGCTACTATCAGGAGTACCTGGCTGAATACATGGGAAGTACCTTTTCTGCAAAACACCTGGTGCGCGTGGTGGCCGCCAAGGTCGGGAAAAACAATCTCATGTTTCTTAATTGCAATAATTTCGATGTCTTACAGGAAAGCGATTCGACGCCTGCGGGTATTTTGCGCTTGCAGGAGAATTTCGAAGGGCCTACTTCTGAGGAGTCTCGGAGATCGGATCGCCGGATCGAAGTGCCGATTGAAGAGCAGGGGAAAACTGAAGTTTCCGACCCTGACGATATAGAAGTGGAATCTCCTCCGCCGGCAGCCGTGGGAGCGGGATTCGGTGACTCTGAATCCAATGAAGAAGTTGAAAAAGCTGCAGTGAGTTTTGTAACCGAACTATATAGGGATGAAGGTTGGAAGGTCGTTTCAGTAGAGAAACTCAAATGCGGGTATGACTTGCTTTGTACAGTGGATGGCATGGAGGAACACGTTGAGGTGAAGGGTATACGGGGAACTTTGCTGCAGTTCCCAATTACCGCGGGCGAGAGAAAATGTGCTGAGGAAGACCCCCAATGGCGCATTTTCATTGTGACTTCTGCCCTCGATAAACCGACCCCCTATCAGTATTCGGGACAAGACTTCCTAAAGGAATTCAGTTTTCGAACTCTGCAGTATATGGCGAAACTGAAAGGTTAAATCCAGTCCTACAGCGCCAAGGCTGGCAGGTTCTTCATCTGCCGGCCCTGGCGGTAGCGCCGGGGTGACCTTGCTGTACTGCTGAAACCCCCACGGTCTACCCAGAACCTGATGCCTGTCTCGTCGCCTGCTCAGCAGTGTTTCGGTCCTTTTCAAAGGTTCTTCAGGGGTATCAAGACGCTCTCCGCCCGAAAACAACAAAGCCCCTTCCACCCGGAAGAGGCTTTACTGTCTTCGACTCATGGTCGGGACGAGAGGATTTGAACCTCCGTCCTCTTGCACCCCAAGCAAGCGCGCTAACCAGTCTGCGCCACGTCCCGACAATGCTCGGGGAAATTAACATCTTGAGGAAAAGGTGTCAAGCTGCTTGTGACCGCCGCTTGTGACCGCCGCGTTGTCACCGTGAGACCAGACCGCCCGTTGGATTTCCACGGAGAGGTTGGAACAGAGGGGCCGAGGCTGTGAACCCAGGTTGGAGGCCGGCATCGACGCGGAATCCGGTCCTGTGCTACGTTGCGGATGCGGCTCCTCCCGTATCGGATTCCGTTTCCGTGCCTCCCGCCGCCTCTTCGGTCTCTCGAATTCCAAGTGCCCTCATCTTCCTGTGCAGATGGCTGCGTTCGATTCCGATGCGGGCGGCGGTAAGCGAGATGTTCCATCCGTATTCATCGAGTTTCTTCAGGAGGTATCCGCGCTCGAAGGAATGCCTTGCTTCCTTGAGTGTGGATTGCCGGAAAGGGCTTTCCTCGTCGAGCGGTTTGCGCAGCTGCCTGCGGAAATCGGCGGGCAGGTCTTCCGGCCCGATGACCTGCCCGGGTGTCATGATCATGAGCCGCTCGATGAAGTTGCGCAGTTCCCTCACGTTACCCGGCCAGTGATACTGCTGCAGGATGCCGAAGACCCCCGGATCGATGGTCTTGACGCCCAGGGCGCTTTCGTGGGCGATATCGTTGAGGAATTCTCCGACGAGCAGGGGGATGTCCTGGAGCCTTTCCCTCAGGGGCGGGACGTAGATGGGGATGACATTCAGGCGGTAATAAAGGTCCTGCCGAAAACGCCCGGATTCGATTTCGAGGTGCAGGTCCTTGTTGGTGGCTGCGACGACCCGGACGTCCACCTGGATGGGTTTCGATCCACCCACACGTTCGAAGACCTGTTCCTGGAGGATTCGCAGGATCTTGGCCTGGGTCCTCAGGCTCATGTCCCCGATTTCATCCAGAAACAGTGTGCCGCCGTTGGCGGCATCGAACTTGCCTTTCCTCCTTTCGTAGGCCCCCGTGAAGGACCCTTTCTCGTGGCCGAAGAGCTCGCTTTCGATCAGCTCCTCGGGAATGGCCGCGCAGTTCACCTCGACCATGGGCCTCTGGCTCCGCCTGCTCAGCTTGTGGATCATCCGGGCGGCAAGCTCCTTTCCCGTCCCGTTTTCGCCTGTGATGAGCACGGTGGCGCTGGTGGGGGCGGCCCGTGCAATCTGCCCGCGGAGATTCTCGACCACCGGGCTGCTCCCCGTCATGTGGCAGCGACGGTCCGCCTGCTGCCGCCACATGCGGTTCTCTTCCTGGATGCGCTGGAATTCGAGGGCGTTCTGGATGGATACCAGGATACGTTCGAGGGAAAGGGGCTTTTCCACGAAGTCGAACGCTCCGAGCTTGGTGGCGCGAACCGCCGTCTCGATATTCCCGTGTCCGGATATGATGATCACAGGAAGATGGGGATGGGACTTCTTGAGATCCTTCAGGACAGTAAGACCATCGATTCCCGGCATCCAGACGTCGAGAAGCACCAGGTCGGGCGGGTCCCTGCGCACATCCTCGATGGCCTCCTCTCCCGTGGCAGCGAGACTCACGCGGTAGCCTTCGTCCTGCAGGGCGCCCTTGAGGGACTGGAGGATGCTCAATTCATCGTCAACCACAAGAATCTTCTGCTTCACAATGTCCTCCGGAATTGCGGGGTTCCCGAGTTCACGGCTCCGGGACCCTCCGTGTACCAGGTCCACACCACGATACCCCTCCTAGCCCGGCAGCTCAACCGTAATCACCGTGCCCCTCGGGTCATTGTCCCTGACCCTCACAAACCCGTTGTGATCGGCGACAATCCCGGCAACGATGGCCAGGCCGAGTCCGGTTCCTTTGAGCTTGGTCGAATAGTAGGGTTCGAAAATGCGCAGCTTGTCTTCGGCGGATATTCCGTGCCCCGTGTCGGCGCATTCGAGCCTCGCGATCTTCAATACAGAATCATGAGAGAGACGCACGGTGATCTGCCCGAAAGCGTCTCCCAGGGCATGAATGGCGTTTTCCAGGAGATTGATCATGACCTGGTGCATCTGATCGGGGTCGAGCCGGAGCGGGGGCATACGGTCGGGTTTTTCCAGCAGGAAGGAAATATTGTGGTAGTTGTGCCTGTACAGGGCAAGGCTCTCTTCCACGATGGCACACAGATCGCTCGGCACGAGTTGAGCTCTGGGAAGCCGGGCGAACTTGGAGAATTCGTTGACCAGGTGTTTCATGTGCTCCACCTGCTGGATGATGGTCCGGGTGCATTCGTCGAAAACGGATCCGTCCCCCTCCAGGAGTTCTGCATGCTTGCGGCGCAGCCGCTGAGCGGAAAGCTGAATGGGGGTGAGAGGGTTCTTGATTTCGTGAGCGATGCGCCGGGCCACCTCCCGCCATGCGGCCATGCGTTGAGCCTTCTCGAGTTCCGTGAGATCATCGAATACCGCCACGACCCCAATGCGCTCATCCCGGTCGTCTTTCAACACGGAGGCTTTGATGAGCAGGATAATGGGGCGGTTGCCCACGATGACCTGGACCTTCTGTTCGAGATGCAGCTGGCGGCTCTGGCGATGCATGTCCAGGAAGGACTGGACAATTTCCATGTGGTCCGGCCCGAGGAATTCAGAATAATGGCTCCCCCGCACCTGCTCCGCCTCGAGCCCGAAGGTAGCCTCGGCGGACTTGTTCATCGTCATGATCCTCCCTTTCGCATCCACACTCACAACCCCGGCCCCAACGTTTTTCAGGACGATCTCCATGTACCGGCGGCGGTCTTCCAACTCTCCATGGCTCTGCTGAAGGGCGAGGTAGGCACCCGCAAGCTGTTCACGGCTCTCCCGGAGGTCTCTCACCATCCTGTTGAACGATGTGATCAGCATCCCCAGTTCGTCCCGGCGGTCCGACTGGAGATAGACATCCAGGTCTCCTTCCGCCACCTTCTGAGTGGCGGACACCAGGTCCCGTATGGGTACAGTCAGGCTCTTGGCCATGAAAAAACCGAACCAGATGGCGGCAAAAATGGTGAGCAGCGTAACAATGGAAAAGGTAATGAAATGGCTTCTCTTCAGGGGACTGTGGAGAAGCTTCAGCTGGAGATAGTCTTCGTAGCCCGTGGTGATTGCCTGCAGCCTCTCGGTGATCTGCGTGGGAAGAAGCCTCAGGACCACCAGTTCTTCATCGATCCCGGCGACGGGTTCGTCTTGGGACCTGAAAACAATCCGGGTGATCAGGCCTTCCTGCTTGCTGCCGGAATATAACGCAACGGGTTTAACCGAGTTTTCTGGTTCCCGCGCAAGGATGCTTCGAAACATGAAGACGTCCGGGGTGGGCATGCCCGGCTTCTGCACCTCCCAGGCGAGTTCCCCGGCACCGTTGAAATAATAACAGCCATGGAAATGCAGGCGGGAAAGGAGAGCCGGCGGCAGATGGTGACGTTCGATGGAAGCGCCTTTCCCGACGGCCCAGGACTCCACCAGTTCTGTCTGGAGTTGCAGTTTGTCTTCCGCCAGGCTGTCTTCCGCCTGCTTGAGGTAATCTTTCGCAAAACTGACGGATTCTTCGAGCGACTGGCCCACCTGTTGGCTCAACCAGTGATCGAGGCTGGAAAAAATCAGCTGAGTCGCCAGCCAGAACAAAGGAATGGTCGGAATGAGGGTGAGCCCGATGGATGCGATGACCAGGCGGGTTCTCAACTGATGACCCAGAATGTTTCGTTTCCGCTCGAACACGAGCTTCACGATATTGCGCAGAACGAGGTAAGCGAGGATCAGCAGCAGGATGACGTTGATATTGATGAAGGCGAAAAGCAGGATGTTGCCGGTTAGAGGCAGGTCGGACTGCAGCTGGAAGAACCAGCCTTCCACGAGGCCGAAGGAAACGATGAGGATGAGGGCGAGCACTACGAGAATACGTTCACGGTAGCGCCGCTTTTTCTGAGCCGGGGTAATTCCGTCGGTGTTCATGTCGATGCTTCTGACCGGGCTGCATGATTCCGGTAAATCGGTCGGGTTTCAGCGTGATATATCCACCCTGTACCATGCCGTTTCAAAATCCCAGAGGGAGACGAAGAAAAACACATACCGGTAAATGACGGGCAGGGAACTCTTGGAAAGCTCCGCCTTGAGACGCAGTTCATAGGTCACGCCCTTTTCGAGCCGCCAGAGAGGAATGAGAGGCAGGTTCCCGACAGTGCTCATCCACTGCCTGGCTTCCTCGAAATCTCTCGTCCTGATGATTCTATCAGGATGCTCGGGAATTTGAATATGATATTCATTTTTCAGGAGATCATACTTGATCGTGTGTTCCAGTGTGTTGTCAAGGATTTGAGACCTGAAAGGAGGAAGGCCGGGTTTATCGAGGACCATCCTGAAGCGAAAGGTGGTCTTGACGCCGCTCTTGATGGCCTCTTCCATCTTGGGAGTAAAGCAGTTGATGAGACGAAAACCGACTTCGAGATTGCCGGTATCCAGGCTCACGGAAATATCGACGATTTCCGCACCGTTCTTGGCCTGGACAGGCAAAGAAAAGAGAAGCACGCAGATCGCCGCAAGAAAGCCATAAACCGCTATAGACCTGATAATTGTCATAATGTCAGTTGATTGAGATTTATGGTGGATGCAACGACGGGGATTCTAGCGAATGCGGGTTGGGGTGACAAGCGGATTCTTGCTTCGGGCGACTATGGCCTCGGCTGATTCTCTCGATGGAAAAACTCGGTGAGAATCAGCCCGGAAGGTCGCAAGGATATGCCGGTGCGAGCCTGGCGACTGGCTAGAGAGTCTTGACCATCTGTGGAAAGCCGCCGGCAAAGGACGCAAGGGGAGCCGTATGAAAAATCCGGGCGGGAAGGCTTGCCGCCCTTGACACCGTGCAGCAGCCCGGACTGGCCGTGAGCTGCTCGATGAACCGCCTGTGCAGCGTGTGCCCCGCCTTGAAGACTTCGAAGTACCCGATGATCGGCATGCCCATGAGGGCGAGGTCGCCCATGAAGTCCAGGATCTTGTGGCGGACACATTCATCGGAATAGCGGAAGCCTCCCTGGTTGAGCAATCCGCGGTCGTCGAACACGACGGCGTTGTCAAGAGAGCCTCCCTGAGCACGCCCCATGTTCTGAAGCTTCTGGACGTCCTTGAGAAATCCGAAAGTTCTCGCTCCGGCAATGTCCCTTGCGAAACCGTCTTCGTCGAAAGCCCACAGAAACTCTTGCTTTCCCACGAGAGGATGCGGATACTCTATGGCGTAGTGAACCCTGAAACCGTCCGAAGGAACGGCCTTGATGTATGCTTCTCCATCCTTGAGCAGGATCGTCTTGTCGATGGACAGGCAGTTGCGGACGGAATTCTGCCGGCGGGTTCCCGCCTTCCACAGAAGGCGGAGGAAAGGAGCCGCACTGCCGTCGAATATCGGGACCTCGGGACCGTCCAGTTCCACGAGTACATTGTCAATGGCCGCTCCCAGGAATGCAGCCATGACATGCTCGATGGTGGCGACCACAACCCCGTCAAAACCGATGGTGGTGGCCTGAAAAGTGTCCACCACCCGGTGATGGTGAGCGTCGATGACCGGTTGACCGCATACGTCCATCCGCCGGAACCTGATTCCGAAGTTCGCCGGAGCAGGCTTGAGCTTCATGGAAACCTTCGCCCCGCTGTGAAGGCCTACTCCCGAGCAAACAACCTCCCGGCCTATGGTGTGCTGCTGAAAATAAGTGTAGTTCACCCTCGACATTCCTCCTCGGATTCCCCATCTAGCACAAAACGTGCCAATGGGTCAGCCCTGAAGCCACGTTGCGGGAATCCCCCATCACCGCGGCCTGCTCGAACCTTTTACACAAATGTGCATCCGGGGTCAAGGTTTCGCGCATCCCTTGATGAGTGCGAAAAAGACACAGTTGTCGGCTGATGTGTATCATTTATGCAACACTCTCTGTGTTGAACGGGTGGTTGGAAGGAAGGTTCCTTGGAGGTTGCCTGGGGGAGGTCGATGGTGATATGAAGGCCGTGGAACAGGGAGAACTCCGCCGGGTGGTCTCGGGTAAGTTCTCAGTCAACAGGAAGTCCTTTAAGGCCGCGGGCGGGCCGGAAATGTTCGAACTGCGCCGCATGCAACGGTGCATAGAAAATCGGAGCGAAATCATCCATGAAAATCGATCGGTTCCCGGAAGCATTGAGAAGCCGCATCCTTCCCGTTCCTTCGGGAGACTACGGGTACCAGTGCCTGGAATGCGGCGGGGAGTTTGGAATAGATGAACTGCTTTATACCTGCCCGGGCTGCGGGAGTGTCCTGATGATACGGGACAGGGACTGGAACCGCCTCAAGGCTCTGCCGGGATCCGTGTGGAGAGAGATTTTCGATTACCGGAGCATGCTGACCGACCCGGCTCTGCGAGGCATCTACCGCTACCATGAACTCATCGGCTCGGTCATTCCCCTGGATTCCATCATCTATCTCGGAGAAGGGCACACCCCTGTCATTGCCGCCGGTGAAATCCTGCGCGACTGGGCAGGCATCCCCTTCTATTTCAAAAACGACGGCCAGAATCCGAGCGCTTCCTTCAAGGACAGGGGCATGGCCAGTGCTTTCAGCTACCTGAATTACCTGATCAGGAACCGGGGACTCCAGGACGTCCTGGCCATATGCGCTTCCACGGGAGACACTTCGGCCTCGGCCGCCCTTTACGCTTCCTACCTGGGAGACCAGGTAAAATCGGCAGTGCTCCTTCCCCGCGGCAGGGTGACTCCTCAGCAGCTCGGCCAGCCGCTCGGCAGCGGGGCAAAGGTCATCGAGATTCCGGGTGTCTTTGACGATTGCATGAAGGTGGTGGAGCATCTTTCCGAACACTATTGCGTTGCACTTATGAACTCCAAGAACGCATGGCGCATTCTGGGCCAGGAATCCTACAGCTACGAAATCGCCCAGTGGTTTGAATACGACGTATCCGACCTGGCCGTGGTGGTCCCCATCGGCAACGCGGGAAACATCACTGCCGTGCTCCAGGGTTTTCTCAAACTTCACGACCTGCAGATCATCTCTTCTCTTCCCGTGGTTTTCGGGGTGCAGTCGGAACATGCCAACCCCGTATACCTCTATTACCTGGAATCCCGGCCGGAGAGGCGGAGGTATCGGCCGGTGACCGTCCGGCCGAGTGTTGCCCAGGCGGCCATGATCGGCAATCCGGTATCCATGCCGCGGGTCATGCGGCTGGTGGATCAATATCGCCGGGTTGCCGGTGAAGAGGCGTTCCAGGTGGTGGAGGTGACCGAACAGGAAATCATGGACGCCATGCTTCTTGCCAATCGCCACGGTCACATCGCCTGCACTCAGGGAGGCGAATGCCTGGCGGGGCTTCACAGGGCCTTTCAGGAAAAGCGCGTCGGCGCAGAGAAGACGGCGGTTCTCGATGCTACCGCGCATGCCCTCAAGTTTGCCGTTTTTCAGGAGAAGTATTTTTCCGGCAGTTTGGAACCGGAATTTGAAGTTGTTCCGAAAAAGGAGCTTCAGAATACCCCGCTTTGCGTGGAGACTCCCGACGAAATACCCAATCCCGCGAAATCGAGGGATCTGCAGCCCGAGGACTACGCAAAGTTTGTGGAATACGCGTCGAAAACGGTTGCGGGTCTCCTGGATCTGAAGTCCCGTTCGTAAAAGAACCTGCGCGGAATCGCGGAGCGCGGTGATACAGCCGTGCCCCGATTCAGGGAAAGGATGGAACCAGTCCGATGAGTGTTTTGCCATACAAGGACATTATGCCGAAGATCGGGGAGAGGGTTTACATCGCTCCCGGTGCCTGGGTGATCGGAGACGTGGTGATAGGCGACAGGTCCAGCATCTGGTTCAACACCGTGGTGCGGGCCGATGTGCACTACATCCGCATCGGATCCGAAACCAACATACAGGACAATTGCAGCCTGCATGTAACCGCGCCCGCCTTCTTCCTCGAGATCGGAAACAGGGTGACCGTAGGTCACAGAGCGATCGTGCACGGGTGTGTCGTCGAAGACGACTGCCTCATCGGCATGGGAGCCATCATCATGGATGGAGCCAGAATAGGCAGGAGTTCCATCGTCGCTGCGGGTGCCGTGGTTACCCCCGGTTCCGTGGTTCCTCCCGAATCCATCGTTGTGGGTTCACCGGCTGCGGCAAAAAAGAACATCACTGAAGATGAACGAAGGCGTATGCAGCACAGCTTCTCTCACTACCTGGATCTTGCCTCGGACTATCTCGACCCCAGGCCGATCCACGACGCGACCCGGGTAAAAGGTTTCATCGACCGCGACTAGCGCCAGCGATCTCTCGGACAGGGATGCAGGTGCTTGTCATCGTTGAAGGGCGGCGCCACATCGAGTACCCCTCTTTCAAGGAGTTCCTCCGCCGCCTTGACCAGGCTTTCTGTGGTCCCGTTCCATTTTTCGCGGGCCAGGGTCAAAGTGGGAGGCGATCCCTGGTCCAGCAGAGCGCAAAGCAGTATGTAAAGCGAGGTGGCTTCGACACTCGCGTTCAAATCGAAGATCGCGCGATCCATGTTCACAGCTGTTCTCCTTCCCGGGCCGGCCGTCCGAGATGCCGAGCATCTGCCGCCGCCCCAAGTTCGAATGGTTCGACCTGTCGGGAATCCCTCCTTTGCACGCCATACGTCTACGGGGCGCTTACCGTCTCCGCCCGCGGTCGCCGCGGGTACCGGTCAAGGAAACTTAACAGGGAAAGGGGCGTCGAGTCAATACAGGGGCTGCCGTGGCTGCCGCTGGTCCTGAGACACGACCCGTTTCAGCATCTCCTGCCGATATGCCCTCAGCAGCTGATTCCGGGTGATGACCCCCTTCATCTCGATCTTTCCGTCCAGCCGGTCCACGACGGGAAGCTGTTCCATGTCGATAAAACTGAACTTGTTGAGAGACGACGCCAGGGATTCATCGGGCGTGACGCAGACGAGGTTCTGATTGGCAAGGTCTCGAGCCAGCACCAGGTTCTTGAGTTCCTCTTCGAATACGAATTCCTTGAGGTCCGAAAAGGAAATGACTCCCTCCAGCCGGTTGTCGTCGTCCACCACGTAGAGATAGTTGCTCGTGCCGGTCAGGCATTTGCGCAAAACGGATTCATAGGAGGCGCCCGGCGGCACTGCTGTAAAATGTTCATCCATGATGTCCCTTACCCGGAGGCTCGACAGGATGCCGATTTCACGGCCGGCATCGATGTCGATTCCCTTTCGGGAAAGACTCAAGGTGTAAATCGATCCGTTCAGGATCGTCTTCTGCACGAGAGTGGCCAGGATGCAGGAGGCCATCATGGGGAGGATGACGGTGTATTCGTTGGTCAGTTCGAAGACCATGATGATGGCGGTCATGGGCGCCTGGACGACGGCACCCAGCATGGCTCCCATGCCGACGATGGCGTAGGCTCCCGCATCGGTAACCATGTGGGGAAAGGCCGCCTGGAAAAACTGGCCGCATGCGCCTCCCAGCATGGCTCCAATGAACAGGGACGGACACAGGATGCCTCCCGATCCGCCGGACCCGAGAGTAAAGGCCGTGGCCAGGATCTTCATGCCCACCAGAACGGCAAGCATCACCAGGCTGAACTGGCCGGTGACGGCTTCGTGGATCGGGGTGTAGGAGTATCCGAACACCTGGGGGTAGAAAAGGCCGATTGCGCCGACTCCCAGTGCCCCGACCGCAGGCTTCAATGCCCTGTGCAGATGGATGCGCTTTTCGAAGAATCCTTCCGTCCACGCCATGATTCGCACGAAGATCACAGCGACTGTACCTGCAACCACGCCCATCAGCGCATAGAACACGATTTCCCACATGCTTCCCGGATGATACGTCATCGTGTGGATAACCTGCCCATGGCTGATGTGAGCCCTGGAAAAGGCGGTGGCCACAACCGAGGAGATCACGATGGGGCTGAAGGACTGCACGTTGAATTCACCGAGGACAACCTCGAGGGCGAACAGCACGCCGGCGATGGGAGCGTTGAATATGGAAGCCAGGCCTGCCGCGGCTCCGCAGGCGACGATGACTCGCAGCCGGTTCCCGGATACGCGAAAAAACTGACCGACCCCCGATGCAAGGGCCGACCCGATCTGGATAATGGGACCTTCACTGCCCGCCGACCCGCCCGAACCCAGGGTGAGGGAGGACATGATCATCCGCAGAAAGGAACTCGGCCAGCGCATGAAACCGTTCCTGAGTGCCACGGCCTCCATGGTGGCCGGAACGCCGTCGGTTGTGGCGTCCTTCGGGAAGAAACGGATGAAAGGGGCGAGAAACAGCGCTCCGATGCAGGGTGTGATCAACAGCCACAGGGTTCGGTTCCCACCCAGACTCGGAAGTACCGTCCAGAAAATCAGCCCGGCATACTCGAGCATCCTCTCGAATACATAGGTGCCTCCGCCTACGACGACTCCCACCACCGTCGCCAGCAGGATGAGAAAAGTCTGGTCACTCACCTCGAAGCGCCGCAGGAGCCCCAGGCAAAACCCGTGAAGGCGGGCGATAACCGGCCGATGTCTCAAAGTGCACCCTCAGTATTGCGCGTTCCCGGCAGCAACAGAAAAAACCTTACGGCACCGGAACGCTGTTGAACCATTTCTTCTTCAAACACACCGACGACACGCCGCGCTCGAAGGCCCCTATACCTGGGGGTCCCAGCGAAAGCCGGTTCGTCCCGGCGATGAGCATCACGTATGGTCCTCTCGTTCCAGCACTTCATCGCGGGGACGTTATCGAGTACACCATTAACCCATTCCATGCCCTTTGGGAAGCCCTTGGCCGGCGTCCCTGTCTTCATGCGTAGTGGATTGATCTTCCTGGGGAATCAGGCCGTTATGCCCCGCCGAGGGTTCGAGTTGAGCCCGGATTCTGGGAAGACTGCCGGGGTAATGCTGCTGGATGAACGTGATGAGTTCTTCACGGACTTCGCATCTGAGGTCCCACGCCATCGAGGCGTCCGAAGCGCTCATGAGCGCCCTCAGTTCCATGGCCCTGTCCGTGGCGCTGGTCACCTGCAGGCCCCAGACTCGGCCATCCCATCGCGTGGACTCTTTCAGAATGGCGTGAAGCTTCTCCCGGATGGCTTCAACCGGCACCGAATAATCCGTGTAGATGAAAACCGTTCCCAAAATTTCCGGGGAATGCACGGTCCAGTTCTGGAAAGGCTTTTCAGTGAAGTAGGTCAGAGGCACGATGAGACGCCTCAAATCCCATATGCGTACAACCGCGTACGTCGATTTGATCTCTTCGATTCTTCCCCATTCGCCCTCGACGATCACCACGTCATCGATGCGTATGGGCTGAGTGACGGCGATCTGGAGGCCGACCAGCAGGTTGCTGATGGACCGCTGAGCTGCAAGGCCGACGACGATTCCCAGGATTCCTGCTGACGCCAGGATGCTCGTCCCCAGCTGGCGGACCTTGTCAAAGGTCATGAGCATGGAAGCAAAGGCGATGAGCATGGTCAGAATAACGAAGGATCTTTTCAGGAAGCGGATCTGCGTGTGGATCTTCCTGGCCGTGAGATTGTTCGAGATTCCGATGTTGTAACGGCCCAGAATGAGGTCTTCCAGGACGTTGGCCGTGCGGATAATGAGCCAGGCTACCGCGGTGATCAGGAGCAGAGGGAGGCTGTGAGTGAGCAGGTAGTGGACGTGTGGCACGCCTTCGAGAAAAGGGAGCACAATTCTTGCCGCAATGAGAAAGACAAACAAACGGAACGGGCCTCTGCAGTGCTTGACAAGCAGTTCTCCGATGCCTGCGGAATCCGGGGACCAGGCCTTCACCTGCCTGTCCGTCACGCGCACGAGCCTCAGAAAGAACCAGATAATGGCGGCAATGCCGCCCAGATCGGCGATCCTGCGCGAAACGGTGTGCACTGGGTTCGTTCCCTCCGGACTCTCGAAATGTGCGAACAATGGAGATGCCGCCGCATAAACGCCGTAGGTGTAGACAAAAAGGGTGAAGGGGCCGGCCAGAGTTTCCTGGAGTATCCGCGCCCAGTGGATGTGTTCACCCTCGGCGGGCGGTCTTTTCGATCGTTCGCGCAGCCGGCTTCTTACGAATCTTTCGAACACCATCACCACAAGAAGAATCATGAAGCAGGAAACGAGCTTCACCGCACTGATGCCTCCGGGACCGGCGATGGCCACCCATTCTCCGAACAGACGTGCAGCCTGCTGAGTCGCCGCCTCGATCCGCTCTCCCAGCTTCCTGCCTGCCTCGTCGATTCTCTCCGTCTGGACCGGAGCGACCTTGTCGCTGGTGAGGGGCAGCATGTCGGATACCGAAGCGTTCTTTTCCTTTTCATCGACAGCCGCAGCGGAAACACCGGTGCAGAACAAGATCGCCGCGCAGAGGAGCAGGACAATTCGACGACATGAGATTGCTTTCTTCTTCATTGGCATTCTCCCTCGAACAGGGTTCATCCGGCAACGCGGCCCGGACAGTTGTCGCACAAAAGTGGAATGCACCCGCAACACCTTCATCCCCGCAACAATGTCATACAAAAGGCGGGAATCCAGGAAGGGCAACCGTGCATGGCGAAACCACATCATGGCAGGCAGACCAAACGCTGCGCTGCACGTCGGTGTAACATCGAATCCGGTGTGGCGGATATGGCATCACAAACAGGGCGAGGTCGAAGGATTCACCAGGAAATAGGAGGTCAAGACAGTCCTCCTGCTGAAATGAGGAAATGCTTTCGTTGATATCGAGCATGATCCAGGAGAAAAAGGGAAGCATGACAAGCGACTTGAAGCACAATCCCAGGATACTTCGCAGAGAATGATTGGCATGGGTATGATACAGTTTCTTCATAACAAACTGAACGATATGAAAACGGATTCGATTGCTGCCAGACGATTGTCAGATAGTATATGTTCAAGAGATCAAGCATATACAATTTCAACAATTTAAATCTTGAATTTTCACTTTATGTTCTATCACGACGTGGTTATAATATAGTCCGGCATCTTAAATATCAACAGGTTTTGGGATGCTCGGTCACTCCAGACCTGGGAATGAATGCAACTTCAATTCAAAAACGTATGCATATGAGGTGGTTATCGTGTTGTTCGTTTTTCGGAGGAAAGGGGCGGGATTTGATTGTGTCCTACGATGATGCCGGCCCCCGGGCGGCGGGAATAGTGGATTTTTGGCGGCGGCTGGGTGCCTCGGAAAGAAGTTTTCTCGGTCTCGATTACGACGGGACACTGGCTCCTTTTCGTGTGGATCCCATGAAGGCCCGTCCATTGCCTGGAATAAAGGATTTGCTGAAGGATCTGGTCGGATCTGGGCGAACGGACCTGGCTGTTGTTTCGGGAAGGCCGGTATCCGAGGTTGCAGCTCTTCTGGACGGTGTGGCCCTGACGATTGTGGGCAGTCACGGATTTGAGGTGGCAGGGCCGGATGGCGAAGTCGTCGCGGTGCATCCCGATCCGGACCAGTCGGAGGGGCTTGGCGCCGCCCTGCGGATCACTCTGCCCGCGGGTGCCGATGCGCGGCTGGAGGTCAAGATTGCCAGTGTGGCTCTTCACACGCGCGGCATGCCTCTCAACCTGGCCATGAGGCTCGAGGAGCGGGTTTTTCAGGAATGGCGCCGGCTGGAGTACTCCTGCAGGCTGGAATGCAGAAGGTTCAACGGAGGTGTTGAACTTCGAGCAGTTGGCAGAAACAAGGGGGATGCTCTTCGAGAATTGCTTTCAGGCCAGCCGGCGGACTCTTTCTGTGTTTACGTGGGTGATGACGAAACGGACGAGGATGCTTTTCGGACTATCGCTGACCGGGGTATCGGGATCAAGGTGGGGGATTTCCAGGCCGGAACGGCTGCCTCTGGGTATCTGCCCGATTGTGCAGCGGTGAAAACCTTCCTTGAAAAATGGTTGTCCGTTGTCGCTGGAGAAAGGAGGCCACAGGATGGGTGAAACCAGGAGGCTTGCGGTGGTGTCCAACCGCCTGCCGATTGTGTTGAACAGGGGAGACGACGAAAAGTGGAGGATCACTCCCGGCTCGGGCGGGCTCGTCACCGCCCTCGGCCCGGTTCTCCGGGACAGGGGAGGCCTCTGGATAGGATGGCTTGGAGCGAATTCAGATGAATTTCAGGACACTTCGTTTCTCGACGAGCTCCTGTCGCGGGGGGCGGAGGAATCGGGCTATGCCCTGAAACCCGTGGATCTCAGCGCGGAAGAGGTCCGCAAGTACTACTTCGGCTTCTCCAATGAGATCCTGTGGCCTCTCTTTCACGACCTGTCAGGCCGCTGCAACTTCGAACCCGGTTACTGGGAAGTGTATGAAGCCGTCAACGGCAAGTTTGCGCAGGCGGTGGCCGAGCATACCTCCGAAGACGACTACGTCTGGGTCCACGATTATCAACTCATCCTGGTTGCCGAAAAACTGAAACAACTGGGCATCCGGCGAAACACCGGGTTCTTTCTGCATATTCCCTTCCCGCCTCTTGACCTCTTTATCAGGCTTCCCTGGCGCTTTCAGATCCTCAATGCCCTGCTGCAATACGACCTGCTGGGATTCCAGACCGTACGGGACCGCAGAAACTTCATCGGCTGTGTGCGGGCACTGACAAAGGGAGTGAAAGCCTGCGGGCACGGACATGTGTCGAGGCTGGTCACGCTCGAGCGTGAGGTCCGGGTCGGTGCTTTTCCCATCAGCATCGATTACGGCGAATTTGCGGGACTGGCCTCCACTTCCGGAGTAGCGGAAAGAGCTCGAACCATCCGGGCCAATCTGCCCAACAGGCGGTTGATGCTGGGAGTCGACCGGCTGGACTACACCAAGGGGATACCCGACAGGCTCAAGGCCTTCGTGACGGCCCTGGACAGGTATCCTGAGCTGCGCGGCGCGATCACGCTGGTGCAGATCGTTGTCCCCAGCCGTGAAAGCATCCGCGAATACGACCTGCTGAAACAGGAAATCGAACGGCTTGTCGGCGAGATCAACGGCCAGTACACGGATGTCGGATGGACTCCCGTTATCTACATCTTCCGGTCCCTCCACCGGGCCGACCTCGTGGCCTACTACAGGGCATGCGAAATCGCCCTTGTAACTCCTCTCAAGGACGGCATGAATCTTGTCGCGAAGGAGTACTGTGCGAGCAATACCAGGGAAAACGGGGTGCTCATTCTGAGCGAGTTTGCGGGAGCTGCCGCGCAGATGCATCATGGAGCCCTGCTTGTCAATCCATACGATGTGTACGGGGTGGCCAGGGCGATACACGATGCGTTCACGATGGATCTCGAAGAACGACGGACAAGGATGAAGAGCCTGAGGCGCTCCATCCTGAGGCAGGACATCTTTCACTGGGTGAATTCGTTCCTGGGTGCCGGAATTGCCCGGGACCTCAGCAGTTTTCCACGGATGGAACTCTTTATCCCCACATCCAGGGGCGTGAGAACCGCATTGGACAGTTCGTCGCCTCCCTGAAAACCTGCTTCCGCCGTCCCGCAAACTGGAAACACCTGGTTCATCCGGCAGCGGCACGGGCGACCGCAACAATCACGCATCGCCTTCGGCCTGCTCATCGTCCTGTGTGCGGATATCGATGCTTCCCAGCCGATGATCACACCGATCGTACTGTCCGCACAGTTCGTCGATGACCGACCGGTACCAGAGGGGAACTCCCGCGATGTAGGCGGCTCGACCGATCATGTGAGCGGCCACGGGGGCGGTGAGTATGACGAACACGATGACCGCGACCGCCCTGCTCACAATATCGAGTTGGGTGAATTTGAAGGCGAGAGCGGTAAGCAGGAAACCCACACCGAGTGTGGACGCCTTGGTGGATGCGGACATGCGCATGAACAGGTCGGGCATGCGCAGCATGCCGAGCCCGGCTATGAATATGAATGTCGAACCGACAATCAGGAATATTGCACAGACTGCCTCCTGGAACATCTCAATCCCCTTTCAAATCTGCAATGTCCGTTACCTTTTGCAGGTAATAGGCAAACGCAATCGTCCCCAGGAATGAAACAAGTGCCAGGATGACGGCCACATCGAGGAATACGGGCTTGTCCGTTGAAATGGCGTAGACCGCTATGATTCCGATTCCCACGGTGGTCATGAGATCGAGGGCGATCACCCTGTCGGGGAGACTCGGCCCGCGCACCAGCCGGATAAAGGCAAAGACGACAGTAAGGCTGAGCATGGCGGTGGAGAAATGGACGGAAATCTCGATCAGGCTCATCCCAGAACCTCCTGCACCCTCTTTTCGAATCCTTCCTTGATGGATCGGGTAAATTCGTCCACGTCCTCGATGTACATGGCGTGGACATAGAGGATCTTGCGGTCGGAGGAAACATCGAGGGTCAGCGTGCCGGGGGTGAGGGTGATCAGGTTGGCCAGCATGGTGATCTCGGCATCGGTCTTGATATCCAGGGGAATGGCGACGACTCCCGGATACATATGGTGGCCCGGTCGGATCACCTCCCAGGCCACCCGAAGGTTGGCTTTCACCAGTTCGTGCCCGAAAAAGAAGATAAAACCGATTACCTGCTGCACTTTCTTGAAGTAATTGGAGGGAGCCGATCCGCTCCTGACGAGCCACAGCATAACATACGCCAGGATGAACCCTATGAAGAAGTTCAGTGGTTCAAAGTGGCCCGTCACTGTAACCCACGCAAATGCAAGAAAGAGATTCAGGATAAATGTGGTCATGGAATGCCTCCCAGTACGGCCCTGATGTATTCTTCGGTGTTGAGAAGCTGGTCCGCCGCACGTGAACAAACGGTCAGCACGGGTTCCGCGAAGATCCCCGCCGCCAGGGTCAGTAGACCAAGAACACCGATGGGGCAGAACAATACAAGCCTCGATTCGAAAGAGACCGGGTTTGCGGATACCACGCTTCCCCCGGCGGCACTCCCGGGTGAATCACGCCAGAACGCATCGGCCCAGATCTTCATCATGACGAGCAGCGACAGGAGAGCCACGATCAGGGCTGTCGCCACGATGAGGTATTGACCCGTTTCCATGCCCGCCTTCACCAGGACCAACTTTCCCCAGAACCCCGAAAGCGGTGGAATTCCTCCCACGGACAGCGCCGGGAGAAGAAACAGTGCGGAAAGCCAGGGATTCGAGGAATACAGCCCGCCGAGGCTGCTCATTTCATAGGTGCCCCGTTCGGCCCGTACCACGCCGCCCACCAGAAACAGGCCTGTCTTGACGATCACGTCGTGGACAATATAGAAAACCGAAGCGGTGATTGCCAGGTGCGTGAATATCCCGAGCCCCATGATCATGAATCCGATATGGCTCACGAGCACAAACGACAGGATGCGCCTCAGTTCGTTCTGAACCAGCGCGCCCAGAATGCCAGAGATCATGGTGAGCCCCGCCAGGACGAGCAGCAGGGCGTGAGTGTATTCCAGGTCCTGGACGAAAAGCAGAGTGAACACGCGGATGAGGGCGTAAATTCCGACCTTGGTCAGAAGTCCCGCGAAAATGGCCGCGATGGGGGCGGGAGGTGTGGGGTATGAGGCGGGAAGCCAGAAAAAGAGCGGAAAAATGGCTGCCTTGATCCCGAATGCCAGCAGGAAAAGGGTGGCGAGGGTGGTCACAAGGCCCGGCTGCTTCACCGTTCCCATGTGCCGGGCCAGGTCCGCCATGTTCAGGGTCCCGACGGCCCCGTACATGATCCCCACCGCGGCGAGAAAGAGGGCAGAAGACATGAGATTCAACGTAACGTACTTCACGGTTCCTTCGAGCTGGGCCTTTTCGCCTCCCAGTCCGAGCAAAACGAAGGAAGCGATCAGCATGACCTCGAACCAGACGTAGAGGTTGAAGACATCCCCCGTGATGAAGGCTCCGCAGACGCCCATGAGCAGAATATGCATGAGCGGGTGATAGCCGAAGGATTCCCTTCCCGTGTCCATGTCCGCCAGGGAATACACCAACACGGTCAGGCCGGTGAGCCCCGCCATTACGATCATGATCGCACTGAACAGGTCGGAGACCAGGGTTATCCCGAAGGGGGCGGGCCAGTTCCCCATTTGAACCGCCTGGATGCCGCTTTGCCACACCGAAACCAGCAGCAGGAATCCCGATGCCTGCAGCAGCACGGCTCCCGTGATGCTCAGCACCCTCTGGACATGCCGCTGCTTCCATGCAACCAGGCATGCCACGGCCGTGGCAAAGGGAATCAGAATGGGAAACAGCAGTACAAGATTCATCTATGGATTACATCTCCTGGCATGAAATGTCCGGGAGTCGTTCCGAATACGCCGGAGGATCGCTGCACGTCCGGGCTCGTCAAGTCCTTCGCCTCTTCACGGAGCCCGGTCGGTTGACCTCATCTCGTTCAAATCGTCGGTGCCGAGGGTTTCGAAACAGCGTCGGATCAGTACGATGGCAAACGCCTGCACTCCAAATCCGATCACGATGGCGGTCAGAATGAGAGCCTCGGGTAGAGGATCGGCAATGGATTCCAGGACCCGCACCTCCCCCGGAGGGATGAGCGGCGGATGCCCGCGCGTGAGCCGACCCATGGTGAATATCAGCAGGTTGGCGGCGTGGCTCAAAAGCGCGATACCCAGGACGAGCTTCAAAATATTCCGCCGCATCATGAGATACAGTCCCGAGGCGTACAGGCCTCCGATGACGAATGACATTACCACTTCCAAGTCATTCCTCCATCAGTGAAAAGATGATCATGAGAGTGACTCCCAAAACAACCAGAAACACGCCCAAATCAAAGAAAAAGGGTGTGCCGAGTTTTCCGATGACGTTGATGTGAGTCTCGAACCAGAGCCCCGTCATGAACGGCAGGTTGAAAAAAAGGGGCACGCAGCCGCTCGATCCTGCTGTAAACAGCCCGGCGGTGATGAGGTTTCGGGGAGCGATGCGCAGCACCCGCTTCGAGAGGTCGACTCCATGAGCAAGGGCGAAGAGGGCAAAGGCGGACGAGGCCACAAGGCCGCCGATGAAGCCTCCTCCGGGCGCGTTGTGCCCGCGCAGAAGAATGTAGACGGACAAGAGCAGCAGCAGAGGCAGAAGATAGCGTATCGCCGTGGCGAGGATGAGGGAAATCATGACGCAGTCCTTCGATGCTCTGCCTTTAGGGTTTCCAGGATCCATGGTTGATGCATTGCGTTCAATCTCCCGATTTTTTCCCGGTGTTCAACTTGAGCAGGGAGTACACGCCCAGGGCCGCCACCGCAAGCACCGTAATCTCTCCCAGGGTGTCGAGGCCCCTGAAGTCCACCAGGATCACGTTCACGATGTTCCTGCCTTTGGCCAGCAGGAGACTGTGTTCCGTGAAGAAAGGAGTCAGGCGGGCCTCCCTGGTTACGGCGGTGGCCACCAGGACGAGAGCGGTGATGAGTCCGCCGGCAAGGGTTGCCACCACGGCGTCCCTGAAACGCTCCTTTCCCCTCGAATAGTCCCGGTATCTCGGGAGCCGGTACAGGACCATCACAAGCAGAACCACGGACAGGGTCTCGATGCAGAACTGGGTCATGGCAAGATCCGGCGCACTGAAAAGAAGGAAGAGAAGGGCTACGGCGTAGCCGACGACTCCCAGGGCTGCAACGGCGGCAAGACGGGATCTGGACCGGACGATCACAACCGTCGACGTGAGGAGAACCACGGCCAGGATCGCCTCGTAAATGTGAAGATCGGACCACCTCTCCAACCCCAGAATCGGTTCGTGTTCAAGCATGGACGCTCCCACCAGGCCGGTGGTCGTAACAATGGTGATGAGCAGGTACAGGTTGAGCCGGCCGCTCTGGAGCACGCGGGTCTGAGCGCAGGCTATGGTATCGAGCCAGGCCAGCGAGAGGGAATACAGGTGTTCCGGTCCCTTTGAAAGGACGGGGTTCAGCGGTTCCATGGACCTGCGGAATTTTGCCCGGGCCAGGTACAGGCAGATTCCGGCAAGGATGGCGGCGGTGCTGAGAAACAGCTTGACATCCGGGCCGTGCCACAGCGCCGGCTGGACCTCGGAAGGGGCCTGCAGCACCGCACCGACAGCGGAGGACAACATGTATTTCCCTGCGGGTGACGGAAAGACCCCCACGAGAACGCCCGCCGCCGCCATGATGAGCGGGCATACCCACATGCCTGGAGGCGCCTCGTGCGGCGGCTTGAGGAACCTTTCCCTTGGGCGTCCGGTAAAGGGCTGGAAACCTGTGATTCCTCCGACGACGACATAACATGTGCCGGCCACAAAGAAGGCGGCGGTCCAGAAGACCGCGGGAGTCGTTTCAAGGATCGCGGCATAGGTTTGTTCCTTGGCGATGAAATTGAACGAAGGCATGAACCCGGCCATGGAAAACCCTGCCAAGATGGCGGCCAGCCCGGTTGCCGGCATGGCCCTGAACAGGCCTCCCAGCCTTCCCGACTGGCGGGTGCCCGTCTCATGGTCCAGTATCCCCACGACCAGGAATAGGGCGCCCTTGTAGAGCGCGTGGGCAACGAGAAACATCACGGCGGCCTCCGCCGCGGGCTGGCTCCCCACACCCAGCATCATGGTCATGACCCCCAGGGCGCTCACCGTCGAATAGGCCAGAACCAGCTTGAGATCCGTCTGCAGCAGGGAAAGAAAGGCTCCCGTGAGCATGGTGATCATACCGACGGGAGTGACCACGTTCTCCCAGATGGCCGTGCCGGCAAGGACCGGACTCAGGCGCGCCAGAAGGTAGACTCCCGCTTTCACCATCGTGGCGGAATGAAGATAGGTGCTGACGGGAGTCGGTGCCTGCATGGCGTTGGGAAGCCAGAAATGGAAGGGAAACTGGGCGGATTTTGTCATGGCTCCAGCCAGGATCAATAGAAAAATCGGCACATAAAAAGGATGCGAGCGAACGGCGTCGCCCTTCGCCAGGAGTGCCGAGATTTCGAGGGTTCCGGCCGCCTGGCCGAGAAGGAGGAAGCCCGCAAGCAGGGCCAGGCCTCCGGCCCCCGTTACGAGCAGAGCCTGGAGAGCGGCTTCCCTGGCTGGTTTCTGATCGGAATTGAAGCCAATGAGCAGGTAGGAACTGAAGCTGGTCAACTCCCAGAAAACGAAAAGGGTGATGACATTGTCTGCCAGCACGGTGCCGAGCATGGAAGCCATGAAGATCAAAAGCGTGCTGTAGAAGCGTCCGAGTTGGTAGTGGCCGGCGAGGTAGCTGCCGGAATAGATGACGACAAGTGTGCCGATGCCGCTGATGAGCAGGGCGAAGAGCAGGCTGAGGCCGTCCAGGTGGAAGGAGAGCTCGATTCCCAGGCAGGGCACCCAGCCCATGGATTCCACGACGGTTCCCCCCGATGAAATCTCCTCAATAAACCGGGCAAAATAAGCCGTAATCGCCGCCGGGAGCAGGGCAACAATCCAGCCGGTGCGGCTGTGGAGCACTCTGCACAGCCACGGAGGAAAAAAGGCAGAAAGGAAGCTCAATAAGACGATCCAAACCATAAAGTATTCCGTTTACTCCGTCTGCGGCACGAACAGAAATCCCGGTCAACCCTACCATAGCGCGCCCGGCTGGAAAATGTCAAACGATAGCGCTTTGCCGGCGTTCGATTCCTCGATGATCGGAGGCCAGGGCATTCGTATCATGGAACACACGGTGCACCACCTGGCGCGGAATCCCCCTTTGAAAACCGGTTCATCCGGCAAACTTGCATTAGCCGTAAGCTCACAACCAACCATGAAGACGCACAAAATACTTTTCATCAGCTCATCTCTTAGAAAACGAACCCAACAGTTCCGGCTTTTCTCATAAGCAGTGTACCTCCCGTGCTTTTAACGCAAAGGATCGATGACGCTACAACGTCATTGGGCATCCTAACGTCATTCCCGCGAAGACGGGAATCCAGTCTAAGCGCAGATCGCGCCGGAAAGGTCTCTCCACCCGGGATCGTCCTGCTCTGTCTGTCTTTTCTTCCAGGTTGTTTCCCATTTCCTGAAACTGTTTCGCCCTGCACGGTTTCTTTTCCTGGATTCCCGCCTTGGCGGCAAGTACGTTGTGGAGGCAAGTACGTTGTGGAGGCAATGACACTGCTGTGAGACTGACAACGTTGTGAAACTGACGATGTTGAGTATGAGAAAATGATGTTGTGGCGAAAAGGATGCTGTTGCGGATGTCTTCCTTCTTTGTGTGACAAAACTGTCCGCGTACCCGTTTATGAAGAACCTGAAAACTCGAACAGTTGGACACGGCGATGAACTGGAGGACAGGAATGCCGATTCGGCAGATCGAACATCCGCACATCGGTCTGCCCGATCACCGCCCCCGGGAGGCAAAGCGCTGTCTGTTCCCATCCCGTGTATGTTTCCACTCTTGTGTGAATCGAAGACGGCAGGCCTCGACGGGCCCGCGTCATCCTGGTTTCGGTGCCGCATTTTCAGAAAGGGGTTCAATTCAGGGGATGCTTAATATAAGATGGATGAAGTCGCAGCTGCATAAGAAGGTTCATCCCGACAATGATCGCCCCGTTTGCAGGTTATACGAAGACAAGACAAAATGTCATGGAGGGTTTGGGTTCTGATCCATGTAGACCGTTGCCGGACAAGGGCTGCCCGCCCTCGTGGCTTCTTTGCCCGTGCGCGGGACATGCACGGTCCTCGCTGACCGATGAACCTTCGAAAAGACGAATCGGCACAGCCCCCTCGGGAAGGAATCGATGAACCAGCATGATCATGGTAATCGCCGGGGTTTTCCTTGGAAGATTTTTCTTCTGTGGGTTCTCAGTCTCCTCTGGGCAGGCGCAGGTTGGGCTGAAAACGGCATCCGGTACGATGTCAGGCTGGAAGGCGATGTGGAACCGTCCTTACGCGAAGACCTCGAATTCATTTCGAACACCGCCGGCACGAAGGACCGCCCGCCTGCCACGATCGTTCAGCTCCAGCGCAGAGCCGACGACGACGTCCCCGTATTCATCCAGGTGCTGAGATCACAGGGATACTACGAAGCGGTGGTCGAGGTGTCCCTGGACGAGGAAAAGGATCCGGTCATGGTGACTTTCCGGATCCAGCCGGGGCCTCCCTACCTGCTCCGGTCGATCAGGATGGAAGTTCCCCCGGGATATCAGCCAGCGGAAAAAGATCTGCCTTCCCCACAGGATATCGGCCTTGTCCCGGGTGAAAGGGCCAGGGCCGCCGTCATTGTCGGGGCTCAGGAAAACCTGGTTCTCCGCATGAAGAGAAAAGGATACGCGTTCGCCCGGGTCGTTGACCGTCATGTGGTTGTGGACCACGAGGCAAAGGGGGTCTTCGTGACTTTCACACTCGATCCCGGGCAGGTCGCCCGTTTCGGCGCCACCGAAGTCTCCGGGCTTGAATCCGTGAAGGAGGACTACATCCAGAAGCTGGTCAAGTGGAAGCAGGGAGATCGGTTCGACGTGGATCTTCTTACGGATCTGCAGAAGCGTCTTACCGAGACGGGATTGTTTTCCATGATCCAGGTGAACCACGCGGAGAAGGTCGACGACCGGGGTCTGCTTCCCATCAGCGTTGTGCTCCGGGAAAGGAAGCATCGAAGCGTGGGTGCCGGCGTGAGGTACTTTTCGGACGAGGGAGTCGGAGTAAAGTTTTCCTGGGAAGACCGCAACCTGTTTAACAGGGGAGAGAGGCTGTACGTAGGGGTCATTGCTTCCGAGACCACCTATACGGGGGAGGCTTCCTTTCGGAAGCCCGCTTTCCTGAGGGATGACCAGTTGCTCCAGCTGAGCTTCAAACTGGCAGACGACGATACGGACGCGTACACGAGTCGCAATATGCAGATGGCGCTCCTGGTGGACAGGGAGTTGTCGAAGGAGATGCGAGTCGGGGCCGGGCCGGAGTTTCGCGTGGCGACGGTGGACGACGCCATCCGGGACAACCAGGATTTCGCTCTCATTTCCTTCCCGTCTTATTTTAAGTGGGACACCACGGACAATCTCCTCGACCCTACCCGGGGCGGAAGGTTCGGCATCCAGGGGGCTCCTTTCCTGGATACCCTGGGGACGGATTTGAGCTTCTTCAAGGCCCTTGTGAGCTACAGCCGTTACCAGAAGCTGGTCGAAAGCCCCTTCATCCTCCTTGCGGGGCGCGTGGCCGTAGGATCCATATCGGGAGCCGACCGGGATTCCATTCCCGCGGATATCCGGTTCTATTCCGGGGGAGGCGGTTCTGTGCGCGGGTACTCGTACCAGTCCATCGGGCCCCTGATCGATGGCCAACCTGTCGGCGGCAGTTCGGTTTTCGAAGTGAGCGCGGAACTGAGAACCAGGATTACCGGCAATATCGGGCTCGTGGTGTTCCTTGACGGAGGCGGAGTGTTCGATTCGGCCTATCCCGATTTTGACCAGACGATAAGGTGGGGCACCGGGGCGGGGTTGCGATATTTTACGCCCATCGGCCCTCTGCGGTTCGATGTCGGTTTTCCCTTGAACCGCCGGTCTGCTGTGGATGACGCTTTTCAAATCTATTTGAGCCTTGGACAGGCATTCTGAAGCCATGACCGAAACTCCTGGATCGACCGGAAAAGTTTGGTGGGTCGGCGGGTTCCTTGTCATCGCCGTCCTGTTCGTCTTCACCCTGTTTGGCCTCCTGCAGACAGGCACGGCAAAGGCCCGCATTGCATCTCTGCTTTCGGAGCTGTCCAGTTCCGAACCGGGCCGAAAGGTCGTGTTCGAAAAACTGGAAGGCTTTCTTCCCTTCAACATGCGAATGGGCCGCGTGACGGTGAGCGACGCCGAAGGCGAATGGCTCTTCGTTGAAGACCTCGTTTTCAGGTGGTCCCCACTCGGCCTCCTCGGCGGCCGCTTCCATGTGAACGAAGCGGGAGCATCACGAGTCCGGGTGGAAAGAAGGCCCGCCGCGGAAGAGGAAAAGCCGCGGGAATCCTCCCGGCCTCCGGATCTTCTGAATATAATCCGGCGTCTTGAGATCGAGCGGCTTGCCGTGAGTGAGATTTCGCTCGGGAAAGACGTGGCCGGGCAGGCCGCCGATTTCAGACTGGAAGGGCGCCTGGTGAAAGCCGGTCCGCTGGGAGGCCTTTCGGCTGCCATCCGTCTCGATCGTACGGACGAAGGGCCGGGGACCTCGCTGCATGTCGCTCTCGAACCTCACCTGTCGACGGGAACCGTAAGTGTCGAGGTTCGGATGCACGAGGATTCTGAAGGATGGGTGGCTTCCCTGATCGGTCTCGACAGGGCCGGTGAAATCAGCGTCTCCTTGAAGGGTGACGGCCCGCCTTCCTCATGGAATGGAAGGTTCGATGCCGCTGTTGCACGCCTCGGGTCGGTCGGCGCCGACATCGGTATCCAGGCGGAACGGGAATGGTATCTAACGGTTGATGGAATCGTCGATTCGGATTTTTCTTTCCTTTCTCCGAAATGGACTCCCGCCCTGGGTGGTGGGACCGTTCTGAACCTGAAAGGCCGATTTGTTCCTTCCGGCTCCGCTTCCCTCGAAACGCTGCGGGTGGAAAACCCCGTCTATCGGCTGGACCTGGCGGGCCGTTACGATTTCGAGAAAAATGAAGTGAGCGGCGAAGCCAAGCTGGCGGTTCAGAGCCTCGTTCCACTGGAACGTGCCCTGGAATCGCCGGTCAGCGGATCGCTCTCTGCCCGGGCAACTGTTTCCGGCACCCTGGCTGATCCTCGCGCACATCTTTCCATCGAAGTCCTCGAAGGGCGTATCCGCAATCTGCTTGTTGCAGTGTTGCGCACAGAATTCGATCTGGAACAGGCGAATGGGCAGTCCGGGTCTTCCGCTGATTTTCGTGTCACGGGTCGAGGCTCCGCCGGAGGGTTGGCCTTGATCGAGGGCGGCAGGCTTCCCGAGGATGAGATCGACTGGTCCCTTGACATGGTCGTCCCGGCCCGCGGGCAGGTCGCACTCAACGCCTTCCATGTCAAAGGAGCGGCACACCAGTTCGAAGCTGCCGGCCGAATTGACCCCTCGGACCTCGGCGGCTTCCTCGACGCCACGCTGCGGGTCGCGGACATGAAGACCCTCGGAACCCTCGTCGGCATGGAACTCCGGGGCAGCGCTTCCCTCGATGTTCACGTGGATGGAAACAGCCGGACCCGGTCGGCTTCCGTGCGGGTCGGTGGAAACGTGCGGAGTGCTCGGACGGGCATACAGCCTCTCGATGCACTTCTCTCCGATCAGACGGTGTTGAACGGATCCGCCGATCTTCGCGATGGAAAGGACCTTACCCTTTCATCCCTGGACGTGAAAAGTTCCTCGTTCCAGCTGACAGCCGAAGGCGGGATGGATCTTCCGGCGGGAAAGATCCGGGGTAAATGGCGTATTCAGGTCCCGCGCCTTGCCCCGATCTTCCGCGATACGGCGGGGTCCGGAGAAGGCAGCCTCGAAGCCGACGGGGAATTGTCCGGAACCCTCGAGTCCCTGGACGGTACAGCTGCCCTGAGGGGAAGGAACGTCTCCTTCGATGGCGTGAACATCGGCCGGGCCTCCGCCGATCTTCGGGCAAATGTTGCCGGCGATGCAGTTCGAGGCGATTTCCGCCTCGAACTGCAGCAGGACGGCGACAGGCTCAGAGCCTCCGCCGGCTTTCTCTTCCAGGAAAAGCAGCTGTCCGTCAAATCCCTTGCCCTCGAGGCCCCTCGAACCACGGTCAAAGGCGACATCGCCGTGGACCTCGAAAGGAAACTCGTCCGAGGCAGCCTGGACGGGCGATCGCGTGATCTCTCCGAGTTGGGCCGTTTCCTGGGGAAGCCCATGGCAGGCGATGTGCAGATCGGTGCCGTGTTTTCGCCATCGAAGGACGTGCAGAACGTAAAGCTGCAACTGAAAGGCAGCGGACTTGCAGCGGGCGGCGGCAGGATCGGCAGGATCACTGCGGCGGCGGACATCGCCGATGTGTTCAAATCCCCCCGCGGAAAGGCCGAACTCGATGTCCAGGGGTTCAGTTCGGAAGGACTTGTCGTGCAGTCGTTGAGCCTCAAAGCCTCGGGCGACGGCAGGGAAGCCACATTCGACCTTTCCGCAGGCGGAAAGGCCAGGCAGGAGTTTTCAATCCGGGCCGGGGCTGCTCTCACAAGGCCGGATGCCTCGCACAGGTTCCAGCTCAGGTCGCTTAACGGGCGGTTCGGCGAATACCCGGTGAGGCTGGTTCAGCCTGCAACACTGCAGATCGCCCCGGGACGCCTCTCCCTCGACAGGCTGATCCTTCGCCTCGACGGCGGGCAGATCCGGGCTTCCGGGCGTAGTTCTCCGGACAGTGTCCTCATCGAGGCCGACTTCGAAAAGCTGTCGGCCGAAACGGCAGCGCTTTTCGGAGGCCCCGACCTGAACGGTTCAGCAGCCGGCACTCTGCGTATCGAAGGACCCCCATCGAGGCCTTCCGGCCGTTTCAGCATGGATGTTTCGAACATCCGGGCTCCAGGGCCGGCACTCAAGGATCTACCCCCGGTGTCCCTGCGCCTGGATGTGAACCTCGATGGTTCCGGGCTGAAAATGGAACTCGAACTACTCGATATCCCGGACGAATCCGTCAAGGCGGATGTCGCCCTGCCTGTCCGTTTCTCGATGCAGCCGTTCGTTTTCGACCTTCCCCCGAACGGTCCCATCCGGGGTAGTCTCACTACCCGGGCCAGGCTCGAAACCCTTGCGGGAATGATCCCCCACGAAGATCATCGGCTATCCGGAAGCCTGACCGGCCGGCTCGACCTTTCCGGAACAGTGGCTTCCCCTGAAATCAAAGGGGACGTGAACGTGGCCGATGGTTCCTACCAGAACCTGGCGCAGGGAACGGTATTGAAAGCCATCCGGCTGGATCTCGAGGCCGATGGACGCAGACTCGGCATTCAGCGGGCATCCGCCACGGACGGAGGCCGCGGTGAGATTTCGGCGGCTGGCTGGATAGTGCTCGATCCTGCTCAGGATTTCCCGCTTGAAGTCGAGATATCCATGTCCGAAGCCACTCTCGTTCGCCGGGTCGACGCGACGGGTACCGTGGGAGGCCGCCTCAAACTGGCGGGTACGGCCAAAAAACCGTCTCTTTCCGGTAGTATCGAAGCGGGGCCTGCAGATATCACTCTTCCCAGGAGAATGCCTCCCTCGGTGGTGGATCTCGAGGTCACCGAAATCAACCAGCCGCCGGAACGCGTACAGCCAGCTGCCGCCGCTGCCGATTCATCCACCTTCAGCCTGGCAATGGACCTGAAAGTCATCTCCCCCGGCCGCATTCGCATCCAGGGGCGGGGACTCGAATCCGAATGGAAGGCAGACCTGCGCATGATCGGGCCTTCCGATAAGTTATCCATAACGGGGTCCCTCGATGTCGTGAGAGGTACCTTCGATTTTCTGGAAAAGCGGTTTACCCTGAGAGAGGGGGCCATCCGGTTCTATGGCTCGGTTCCTCCCTCTCCCTTCATGGACATCACCGCCGAGGCGCGCACCAAGGATCTGCTCGTACGACTCCTGGTCACGGGTCCTGTTTCCGATCTCGGCATCCGCATCGAGTCGGATCCGCCGCTTCCCCAGGATGAGGTTCTTGCCCGCCTGCTCTTCAACCGGAACCTTACGGACATTACACCGCTCCAGGCCCTGAAGCTGGCCAACGCCATGAGGGCGATGACGGGGCGGGGAAGCGCCCTGGATGTCATGGACAGGACCCGGAGAGTGTTGGGAGTCGAACGGCTGGAATTGAGGGAAGCGGAAGAAGGGAAAGGCGGAGTCGCCGTCGGGGCGGGCAAGTATCTTACCGAAGATATCTACGTGGATGTGGAGAAAGGAGTCGGAAGCAGCGCGGGCAAGATATCCGTTCAGGTGGAAGTTACCCCCAATATCACTCTGGAAAGCCAGATCGGGTCCGATGCGAACACGGGTGTCGGCGTGAACTGGAGATATAATTATTGACATTATCCCGCAAGACCCTGGAGTATCCCCTCCTGCTGCGGACCTTCCTGAGCAGTCGGATATAATGATAGTCATTGAACTTATTTCCACTTCAACTAATGACAGTATGGTCTCCATGAAATGTCTATTCAGCCTTCTATGGAGATCATCTCATGAGTTCCAGAGCGGTATTCCTGTCGTCTATCATCGTGATCGTATTGTATCCGTTTGTTCTTCATGCCGGGAAGGTTCATCCCGAACAATGGTACCAGGAGAAGTGGTGCAGGGAGCGTGGCGGCCGGGTGGAAGTGGTGCTTCCGGACAAGACCCGCTGCGACTGCCTTACCGACACCCATGCCGTCGAGTTCGATTTCGCGAAGAAATGGGCCGAGGCGTTGGGGCAGTCGCTCTATTACGGGCTGCAGACGGGAAAAAAGCCCGGAATAGTCCTGATCCTGGAAGACGAGGGGGATTATAAGTACTGGTTGAGACTCAACTCGACCATCCGGCATTTCAATCTGCCGATTCGGGCTTGGAAGATGAAGCCGTAGAATTGCTGCACGGTTGGAAATGCGCCCGGATCTCCCGAGTGGGGAGAGCGGGTCGCGCCGTCTCCAGGGGAGGTTAACCCGGGCCGTGCAGGTCGAGGCTGCCGGGTGGATGCACGGTGCGTTCGGTTGTCGGACAACCCGTGCCCGACCCGTGTTTTCTTGACACGGGCTGAGCAGGTTACTACCTTAGCACGGTAGCTGAAGACGGTTGATGCAGCATGATTGGTGCCGATCTTTCTGTTGTACCGGCATAGGCTCCCCATAAAGGCCGTCTGAAAAGCTTTCCCCCCGGAATCACCCTGGTTTTTGGTTTGAGGAGTGGTTAGAGAGACGCGGAACGCATTCCGGCCTGGATGATGCCAGATCCATGACCGGGCCGTCCTGAGCGGACCGTATCGGTCTGTTCAAAATTCGGAAAAGGAAGAGGTTGGGTGCGTATGGAAAACTTCGAAAATATGACGGGCAGGGACTGGCATTCCATGCCGGTTTCCGAGGTCCTGCGTCGGTTTGAAACGGATCAGAAGCGTGGGCTTGATGACGAGGAAGTGAAAAGAAGGCAGGAGCACTTCGGCCCGAACGTCATCAGGTCCAAAGGTGCCCGCGGGCCCATCATGCGGTTCCTGCTGCAGTTCCACCAGCCGCTGATCTACATCCTGATCGCGGCGGGCAGCATCACGGCTTTCTTCCAGGAGTGGGTGGATTCGGGTGTGATCTTCGGGGTGGTTCTGGTCAACGCGATCATCGGATTTATCCAGGAATCCAAGGCCATCAAGGCCATAGAAGCCCTGGCCAGGACGCTCCACATCGAAGCCACCGTGATGCGAAACGGCAGGAAACTGCGGATCGAAGCTGCGGAAGTCGTGCCTGGAGACATCGTTCTGCTCCAGGCGGGCGACAGGGTTCCCGCGGACATGCGTCTTGCCGTCCTGCGCGACCTGCAGGTGGATGAATCAGCTCTTACCGGTGAATCCGTCCCTGTGCAGAAGAACCCGGAACCTCTTCCCGCCGAAACGGTCCTGGCCGACCGCAAGAACATGGCCTATGCCTCGACCCTTGTCACCTACGGCCAGGGTACAGGCGTCGTGTCCAGCATAGCCAACGCGACGGAAGTGGGGCGCATATCCGAACTCATCGAAAGAACCGAGGAGCTCCAGACCCCCCTCACCCGGAAGATCGCCCATTTCAGCCACATGCTTCTGTACGTCATCCTGGCCCTCGCAGCCGTAACCCTGGTTGTGGGAACGCTCAGAGGCGAGGACCTGCTCAGTTCCTTCATGGCCGCGGTGGCTCTCGCCGTGGGTGCCATACCCGAGGGGCTGCCTGCGGCCATGAGTATCACGCTGGCCATCGGAGTGGCGCGCATGGCACGGCGGCGAGCCATTATTCGCAAGCTTCCCGCCGTGGAGACTCTCGGAAGCACAACGGTCATCTGCTCCGACAAGACAGGCACCCTGACGGAAAACCAGATGACCGTGCAGCAGATTGCCGCGGGCGGAGAACGCCTGGAAGTCACCGGAACGGGCTATGCGCCGTCGGGTGAAGTCACAAAGGACGGCCACCCGCTGGACATGGAAGGGCACGATGCCGTCGAAGAGTGCCTCCTGGCAGGGCTTTTGTGCAACGACAGCCTTCTCATCGAAGACGAAGAAGGCTGGAGGATACAGGGCGACCCCACCGAAGGGGCACTCATCGTCTCCGCCATCAAAGGCGGCCTTTCCAGGGACGAGACCGTCGACGCCTACCCGCGCATCGATTCGATCCCGTTCGAATCGGAACGGCAGTACATGGCGACCCTCCACGACGGGCCATGGGGAAAGTCCCGGATGGTCTATGTGAAAGGGGCGGTGGAAGTCGTACTCGACAAGTGTTCATCGATGATGGGCGAGAAAGGGAAAAGCGAAAGCCTCGACAGGGACCTGGCCCTGAAAACCGTGGAAGATATGGCTTCCAAGGGGTTGAGAGTCATTGCCTTCGCCCGGAAAAAAGTTCCTGCCGACATGCAGGGGATCGATCATCAGGACGTGGCCGACGGCCTGACTTTTCTCGGGTTGCAGGGCATGATCGATCCTCCCCGTGACGCGGTGATTCCCGCGGTGAAAAGCTGCCACACGGCGGGTATCGCCGTGAAGATGATCACAGGAGACCACGCGGTGACAGCGGGAGCCATCGCAAGGCAGATCGGCCTGTTCCGCTATTCGGGTGCGCGCCGCAGACAGGAAATGGTGGTTACCGGACAGGAATTGAGCCGGACCAGCGACGAAGACCTGGTCGACGTTGCGGAAAAAGCGTCGGTTTTTGCCAGGGTGACTCCCGAAGAAAAGCTGCGCCTCGTTCAGGCGCTTCAGGAGCGCGGGCACGTCGTGGCCATGACCGGCGATGGAGTCAATGACGCCCCGGCTCTTAAAAGAGCGGACATCGGAGTCGCCATGGGCATCACCGGAACGGACGTGGCCAAGGAGGCCGCGGACATGGTGCTCACCGACGATAACTTTGCCAGCATCCAGGCCGCCGTCGAGGAAGGGCGCTGCGTCTTCGATAATCTCACCAAGTTCATCGTCTGGACTCTGCCCACCAACCTGGGTGAGGGCCTCGTGATCATGCTGGCCATCCTGGCGGGTGTGACACTCCCCGTGCTTCCCGTGCAGATCCTCTGGATCAACATGACCACAGCCGTGCTGCTGGGCCTCATGCTGGCCTTTGAACCCAAGGAACCCGGCATCATGCACCGGCCGCCGCGCAATCCCAAGACGCCCATCCTCACGCCTGAACTCGTCTGGCGCATCTTCATCGTGGGCGGTATCCTGCTGCTGGGAGCGTTCGGTCTGTTCGAATGGGAACTCATCCGGGGTGCAAGCGTGGAAGAAGCGCGTACGGTTGCGGTGAACGTGTTTGTCATGGTCGAACTGTTCTATCTTTTCAACTGCCGGTTGTTGACAAAGTCCATGTTTCAGGTGGGGTTCTTCGCGAACCCGTGGGTGTTCCTGGGCGTGTCCGTCATGACTGCATTGCAGCTGCTCTACACGTACCTTCCTTCCATGAACTGGATGTTTCACAGCGCGCCCATCAGTATCGAGGCCTGGGGGCGTATCCTGGCGGTTTCCTTTATCGCATACAGCGTGGTGGGAGCTGAAAAATGGGTGAGGCGCACGATAGCGGGTCGCCGGAAAAGGAAAGAGGAAAGCCCGGACGATTGATCCGGAACAGCTGTCAGACTTCCGAGGAACTGTACATCCCCAAGGAGCCCTTCATTCAGCGGCTGAGGAGCGCCATCCACTTCGCCGTGAGGGTGCTGGCCGTGCTGATGACCCTCGTCATCTTCTGGGGCGTCCTGGATGTGGGCTGGGTCATCTACAGACAGCTCATGGAACCGCCCTTCATGATGCTGACCATCAGCGATATTCTGGCCACGTTCGGAGCCTTCATGGCGGTGCTCATCGCCATCGAAATCTTCATCAACATCACGATCTACCTCCGCGAGGACGTCATTCACGTCAGGATCGTCATGGCGACGGCACTGATGGCCATAGCCCGGAAGGTCATCATCCTCGATTTCGACAAAGTGACCCCCGATTATATCTGGTCGACCGCTGCCGTGATTCTTGCCATGAGCATCGGCTACTGGCTGGTGATCCGTCTTCCCGAATGCATGCAGGAAACAGGTGCCGTGAATGGGAATTCTTCCACCCAAAACACGGCCTCCGATGAACGTCGTGGAGCAGGAACAGACCCGGACGACCGACCAAACACTTCGGGGTAGGAAAGATTCAGGGTTCTTCCCATACGCGTACCCGGCCATTTGTCGCATAAAGGTGGAATACACCCCGCTGAAGATCGATTCCCGTCATGGTCTTCCATTCCCAGTCTTCCATTCCCAACTTTATTCGAGTCCGTTCAGGAAGCCGGTCCATTTTTCGCTGTATGGGCGGCGCTCCGAAAGCAGCGTTTTCTTGTTTTTGACACCCCCATGCCTTAGAATACAATGTTTGTAAGCATTGCCTATGTTGAGGGAAGGCAGGATCAGGCACGTTCGCGGGAGGAGAATCCGATGATGAGCGCCAGGTGGAAATGTTCCCTGATGGTTGTGCTGGTGGCTTCTTTCCTTACTGCCGGATCAGCGGTTGCGGGTGTATACTGGGAAGCCGAAACGGTGACCAGGGGTATGCCGGGACAGGCTGACGGAGTGAGGATGCAGAAGATGTATTACACGATGAATACATCCCGGGTGGAAGCCGAAGACGGGAGCGTGATGATCATGGACTTCGATACGATGACCATGTACCGCCTGGACACCCGAAAACGGACCTACACTCAGACTGACATGAAAAACATGGGCATGCCTCAGGGTATGTCCGGCAGGGACCGCGAAAGAATGGAAAAGATGATGGAGGGCATGGTGCAGAGTATGCAAGTGACCCCCACCGACGAGACGAAGACCATAGCGGGATACCTGTGCAGAAAATACAACGTGGTGTTCATGATGACGGAGAGCGAATACTGGGTATCCAGGGATGTGAAAGGCTACGACGAACTGAAGGAAATCGGGCGGAAGATGGCGGCAAGATTCGATCGGAGCCCGATGCTCAAGCAGATGAACATCGCGGCCATGATGGACCAGGTCGACGGTTTTCCCGTGCAGACCGTCGTGCACGTAATGGGAGGCACGGCCACCACCACGCTGAAGAAAATCGAAAAGAGATCCTTCAGCCCCGACCTCTTCCAGGTCCCCAAAGGCTATACGCAGGAATCCCCGCGGTCTCCGGCACCCTCCGGGCGACAGGGTCCATGAGGATTTGGCCCGGAGCCCGGCGCATATCTCATCCTTATTCGAAATCGGGGAGCGGCTGTTTGTCATGAAGTTCTTGCATACCGCCGACTGGCAGATCGGAATGAAAGCCGTCCATGTCGGAGCGTCGGCCGGACGCGTAAGGGATGAACGACTGGGCGCCGCTCGCCGAGCCGTGGATGCCGCTCGCCGAGCCGAAGTCGACTTCATTCTGGTTGCGGGCGATACCTTTGAAAACAATGGAGTCGACCGCGTTCTCATCCAGAAAGTGGTCGATATCCTGAATGATTTTCGGGGCCCGGTTTATATGATTCCCGGAAATCACGACCATCTCGGTCCGGGATCAGTCTGGGAACATCCCGCCTGGAAAACGGCCGGGCAGGTCGTGGTTTTGCGGGAAGCGGCCTCCATCGAGGTGCCCGGGGGAACCCTTTATCCCTGCCCGATCCGCGACAGGTACTCGCGGAAAGACCCCACCGAATGGATCGAAAAAAGGGAGACGGACAGCATGCGTATCGGGTTGGCTCATGGAACCCTGCTGGGAATCGAATCGGCGGATTCCGATCATCCCGTCGACCGCAACGCCCCCGTTCGTTCGGGCCTGGATTACCTTGCCCTCGGCCACTGGCACTCCCTTTCCACTTACCGGTTCGATGATGCGATCCGAATGGCCTATTCGGGAACTCATGAACCCACGGGCTTCGGAGAAAGGGACAGCGGATCCGTGCTGATCGTGGAAATAGGGTCCCGGGGAGCAGCACCGGTCATCACGCCTGTGCGGACGGGCGGTCTGCGCTGGCTGACCTTGCGTGAGACTCTGCGACAGCCCGGGGATCTGAGACGGGTGAGGGAGATTATCGAACAGGTCGAGGATCCACCCGCTGTGCTGCTGGAGGTGAGCTTGGACGGGATGATCGACATCCGGGAAAGGGATGAACTCGACAGGATCCGGGAAATTCTGGCATCGAGATTCCTGTTCGGGCGCATGGACCACACCGGCGTTCGTCTGTTTCCCGAAGATGAATCGTGGATAGAAACGCTGCCTTCTGGGGTTCTGAGAGAAGTCGCAATGAGACTCAAAGCCCTGTCCGATCCTGCCCGTCATGAGAGCTGCCCGGAAGGGGCGACTCCCGAAACCGCTTCCCTGGCACTGCTGGAACTGTACGCCCTTCTTGCGGAGTCCTCCCATGATTCTTCGATCGCTGACCGTTGAGGGGTGGCGTTGTCTTGTCAGCCCTGTGACCGTCGGACCCTTCGACGAAGGGATCAACGTGCTCCATGCCCCCAACGCCTCCGGAAAATCCACCCTGTTCGAAGCACTCATACGCGGTCTCCTGGACAGCCACAGGGTTACGGGGCGCGACATCGAAGCCGTCCGGCCGTGGGGGAGGTCCCTTTCGCCGCGGGTCTCGGTGGAGTTCGCTCATGACGGGTCCGAATACCGGCTCGTCAAGCGATTCCTGGAGAGGGCCTCTTCTGAACTGTACCGACTCGAAGAAGGGAAATTTGTCAGGCTTGCGGAGGCGGATGCGGCCGATGAGCGGGTGCGGGCGATCCTTTCGAGCAATCCGCCCGGGCGCGGACTGTCCAGGCCGTCCAACTGGGGGCTTGCGCAGATTCTCTGGGCGCCCCAGGGTCACCTCGCCCTTCCGAGACTCTCGGGAGACCTGGTCTCCGACATCCGGGAATGCCTCGGATCACAGGTCGCTGGTTCCCGAAGCGGCCCCCTCGAACAAAAAATCGAACAGCTCTTTCTCCAGGTCTATACGCCGGGAGGCAAACTGAAAACCGGCAGGGACGCCCCCGCGGTGGTGAAGGTCCGCCGCGAACTGGAAACGGCCCGCGGCAGCGTGCAGGTCGCCATCGAGCGTTTCCGCTCCTTCGAAAATGCCATGCGAAGGGTCGAAGACCTGCGGTTAAGACAGGTTCAGCTCAAACGCGAGGCGGAAGCACTTGAAAACAGGGTTCACGAAGCCCGGCAGAAGGCCGACAGCTACAGGTCCCTCGTATCCCTGCGGGATCAGCACCGCGAACAGGTCAGAGCCGCCGAGGCCCGCTACGGCGAACTGAAGCAGCGGATGGAGAACATCCGGTCTGTGCGGGGGGAAATCCGCGCAACACAAGAAAAGCTCGATGTTCTCAAGGAAGAATACCCACTTCGTGAACGGGAACTGGACACCAGGCGGAAGGAAGTCGCAGCGGCAAAAACAGTCCTGGAAGATGTACGCAAAGACTTCTCCAGAGTACGGCAGGCTCACCTCGAAGCCGAAAATGCAAGGCGGTACCTGCAGGCGAAACAGAGATTCCACGACCTGGACAGGAGGATCGGGTTCATTGCACGGGCCGAAGAGGAGCTGCGGGAGCGCAGAGCGGAGCGCAACAGGATGGCGGCTCCGGACTTGCGGACTCTTCGTGCCATCCAGAAAGCGCTGAAGGATCGCGATGCCGCCCTGGTACGCCTGGAAGCGGCTTTGATCACGCTGGAAATCGTGCCCGAGAAACAGGGGCGGATCGAGGTGGTGGCGGGCGAGAAAACGGGGCCGGAGGACCTGGTGCCCGGCAGGCCGGTTATCTTCAGGGGATCGCCCGAGGTGACGGTTGATCTTCTTGGAACGGCGCGCATTCGAGCTCGAGGGCCTGCCGGGTCCGTCGATGAGCTCAGGCGGGCCCACTCGGAAGCCGTCGACAGGATCGAGGAACTCACCCGGGCCTTTGGAACCGCGGACTACGATAGACTGCAGGTGCTTGCCGAGAAGGCGAAGGAACTCGATGCGCGAGTGAACGAGACGAAAGCCCGTCTTGAAGCCCTCCTGGCGGGAGACGATCCCGAGGCTGCCGCCAGGGAACATGCCGCAGCCCGGAATGCCGTCGAGGGAATCCTGGCCGGTCACGAGAGCTGGAGGGAGGATGATCCCGATGTGAACGGACTTGAACGAACAGCCGCCCGTATCGAACGCATCTTTACTGAAGAACTTTCTAAGGCGGAAGCGGCCTGGGAGACGGCTCAGATCGCCCTTCTCACTTCGGAAAAGAAGAGAGACGAAGTTCAGGCTGCCATCGCTTCCTGCGAAAGAATGATGGAAACACTCCACTCGAGGCTGGCCACACTTGTTTCCGACGAGAAAACGGATGACGAACGCCGGGACGAACTTCGGCGCATCGAAATGAGCTGGGGTGCCGCCCGTTCTTCGCTGGAAGAGACAGAGGCCCGGATCGGGTCCTTTGAAGGCGGTGACCCGGCCAAAACGGCTGCGACCCTGGAGAAACAGCTGCAGGGTGCGTTGAAGGATGCCCAGGACGCCATGGCCGAGGAGAAGTTGGCCGAAGGCAGGCTGGGGGAGCTGTCGGGCCAGGGACCCTATTCCGCCCTCGCCCGGTGCGAGGAAGAGGTCGCCGTGCTCGAAGTGGAACTTTCCCGCGAAGAGCGGAGGGCGGATGCCATAAGGCTGCTGCACATGACCACGGTGGAGTGCGGAGCGCGGTTTCAGGCGGAGGTTGCCCGCCCCGTCGAAGAGGCCGCCGGCAGGATACTCGAACGCATTGCGGGCAGCCGACCTGGGCGCCCGCGAATGAACGAGTCTTTCGAACCATGGGAATTGGTGCACGATGCCGCAGAGAACCCCGTGCCCCTGGAGAATGCCTCGGGGGGAGAAAAAGAACAGGTCTACCTCGCCACACGCCTGGCACTGGCTCAAGTTCTCTCGAGGGGCCGGCGGCGCCTGATTGTCCTCGACGACGTTCTCACCTCGACGGATTCAGCCCGCCTGGCCCGTATCATCCACGTTCTCGAAGAAGTCGCCGGAGATCTCCAGATCCTCATCATCACCTGCCACCCGGAACGCTATCGGGGTCTGGATCGAGCGGAATTCTTCAACTTCGAACGCATCGTGATGAATGCCGGAGTCTGAATGGAACGGGCGGACGGGAGCATCCGTCCGCCCTCGGGATTGGCCTGCCGATGTCGGAGCGGAAATGCTATTGAGAAGGAGACGGCTGGCTGGGAGCGGAGGGAGTGGCACCGCCCTGCTGCATCATTCCCATTCCCCTGCCCATCCCTCTCTTGCCTTTCTGCCACCCCTTGCCACCGCAGCGCCATCCCTGGCCCACCGTTACGGTCTGTCCCGTGCGCGGGTGGACAAAAGTCTCCCCGGGGGTTACCGTCCGGCCAAGCCATGGACAGTACCAGCCGGCTTGAGAAGACGAATCCTGTTGCTGAGCATACCCGGATCCCAGACCCAGGCCGATGAACAGTGCCGCCGCCGCAATCACAATCGCCGCTTTCTTCATGCTTTTCTCCTTTCCGTTCTCAGGCTCCCGGATAGATGATCTTCCTCCCTGTGCGAACCAGGTGCATGCCGGTGAAGCGGATTCCGGGAGCGGGTTTAGGCGCTTATTCGATTTTCTCCTGACCGCCATGCCGCGGCCAGTGACCCATGTGAAGATCAAGAACCGTGCCCGGCAGGAAGCCTGATTCCGCTCACCTTGCTCAAGTGGTTGAAGTTCGGATAGAATAATTCTTGGAATGGAACACGAAACCGACCCGGTTGCATGCACTCGTATCTTTCCTTGTGCATAAAAAGTATCCAGTTGCGTGGCGGAAAGCTGCTTCCCCGCATAAAATGAATCCAGGAATGGAGAAGGAAGGCGATCCCAAGCTCGCTTTCCGCGAAATGGCATGGATTGTGCCTCCTGGAATATCAGTGGTATCACATTCCGGTTTGTGGAAGAGAATCCCGGCAGGCAGCAATTCAGGGAGATTTCACATGGCGTCTCGATCCGGAACCCCGGCCCGGTGGGCATGGTTTTCCCCGTGGGTGATCATGGGTTCGGTATGCATCCTGGCAGGAATCCTGGTGGTGCTTGCCGTGAAAAATTTTCACAGGGAGAAGGAATTCATGACGGGTTCTCTCCTCTCCCAGGCGAACATCCTCATGCGTTCGGTCGAGGCAGGCAGCCGGACGGGCATGAAGGGAATGGGATGGGGACAGCGCCAGCTCCAGATGCTGCTCGAAGAAACGGCGCGGCAGCCCGACGTGCTTTTTGTGGCCGTGCTGGACTCGGAAGGCCGGGTCGTTCTGCACAGTGAACCCGGTCGGGTGGGAGACGTGATGTTCGTTTCTTTGCCGAGCCCCGGCCTGACGACCCATCGGTTTAACCGTGAGGCTGAGAGTTCCTTCGAGGTGGTGAAGTCGTTCCAGCCCTATGGAGGGAGGCACCACGGAGGCCGCCGGTGGTCCGAAGCACCGGGAGCCGGGCACTGGGAAGGTTACGGCAGGGATATGTATATCGTTGTCGCCCTGGACCCGTCGCCTCTTGAATCTGCGCTCCGCCAGGACCTGCACCAGACTTTGCTTCTCTTCGGCATGATGTTTCTCGTGGGAGCCGCCGGCTTCGTCTCCCTGACATGGGCTCAGCATTACCGCCGCGCTCGGAGCTCCCTCCAGGACATGCGGGCTTTCACATCGACCGTCGTCAACCAGATGCCCGTCGGACTCCTGGTGACGGACCGCAGCGGCCGCATCGAGCAGGCCAACGAAGCGGCTCGGATGATACTGAGGTGCCCGATGGGACCGGAAGGCTCCGTGGACAGCCTTCCGGGCTTCGTTCCCATAGCCCGACGACTCCAATCCGAGGAGCGGGTCGTGGAACAGGAAATCAGGTGCCGGGTGGATGAGGACCTTCATGTACCTCTGCTGGTGAATGCTTCCGTTATCAGGGACGGAAAGAACAGGACGGTTGGGTATGTCTTTCTTTTTTCAGACATGACCGACATCAAGCAGCTCGAAGAACAGCTGCGGCGGAGCGAACGCCTGGCGGCTCTCGGTCGCCTGGCCGCGGGCGTGGCTCATGAAATCCGCAACCCGCTCAGCTCCATCAAGGGTTTCGCCCGCATTCTGTCCGGCCGCTTCACCTCCGACGACCGCGATTACCGAATTGCGGAAACCCTGCAGGAGGAAGTGGAACGGCTGAACAAGGTCGTTACGGAGCTGCTCGATTTTGCCCGTCCTGCGACCCTTCACAAGAAAGACACTTCCATCAGGGAACTGGTCGACCATTCCCTGCGCCTGGTCGAAGGGGATATTGTCCATCGGAATATCAGGACGGAATGCCGGATCGATCCGGAAGATCTGCGCGTGAGTCTCGATCCTGACCGTTTCGCCCAGATCCTGCTCAACCTGTACCTCAACGCCCTGCAGGCGATGGAAGAAGGCGGATTGCTCCGAATTGAAGGCGAACGGCGCGCCGACGAGGCTGTTCTGCGTGTTTCCGATTCGGGCAGGGGGATCTCCCCCGAACACATCCCCCATGTTTTCGATCCCTACTTCACGACGAAGCCGCGGGGAGTCGGGCTTGGACTGGCCAACGTCCACAAGCTGGTGGAAGCTCACGGAGGGGAGGTGGAGGTGATGAGCACGCCGGGGCGGGGGACGACGGTGACCATTCACCTGCCGTGGGCGAGCGACGAAGTTTAAGGTTTATGCATCGAGGGGGATGCCTGGGATGGTGGGACAGCAAGACTGCGGCCTGCGAGCAAAAGGTGCCCTCATGAAAAAGGGCACCCGAAGGTGCCCTGGGATTACGCCTGCTGAGTGTTTTCCGATGCCTTCCTGTGGTGCGGACGTCTCCTGGTTCGGCGCGGCGGCCTTGGTTTCAGAAAATCTACCCGGATGTACTCGTGTTTGTTCACAAACGAAATGAAGACCCTGTCGATGTTGAGTTCCTTCTGTACCACAGCCCGAATCATGTCGGGGTCGGAATACTTGCTGATGCCGTGCTTGCGATAATCATCCGTTTTGATGTAAAGAGACATCCGTTAACCTCTCCGATCAAAATAATGAAGGGTGCTTTGAAACAAACCACCGCTTTCGAGCGATGGCCGATCCAGGGATCTTTTGCAGGTCATCCGCACGCAGCGTGATACGAACGAACCGCAAAAGCAGCGCTTTTTGCCGTTCATCGCCGGGGGCATGCGCTCCCGCCTTTCCCAGCCGATTAAAATATAATAACATGCACATTCTATTTGTCAAAATGATATTGATGGGATCGTTGCCTGTGTCGAATCTCGGGCACGGGGCGAAAGCCGGCTGCAAACAGTCGGCTGCAGGGCGGGAACGGCATCTGGGTTTTGCCTTTCTGCACGATGACCGGAGCGGTTTCAGGTGCATCCGTGCAGGCGGACGTGGATGATCCGGCTTGTTTCGACGGAATGCTTTTCCGGCGGATCGAATGCGAAAGAAAGTCATGGCCGAAACGATCAAGGGGCTCGTGGAAAGAATCACCTTCAGCAGCGAAGAGGACGGCTACAGCGTACTCAAGGTCAAGGTCCCCGGCCGAAAAGGGCTTGTGACTGCAGTCGGCAACTTCGCGTCCGTCACCCCGGGGGAAGTGCTCGTCATGGAGGGCGAGTGGAGTGATCATGCCAGGTTCGGCGAGCAGTTCAAAGTCGAACGCTACGAAACCTCGGTTCCCGCCACGGAGGCGGGAATAGTCAAATACCTGGGCTCCGGCCTCATCCGGGGGATCGGCCCCAAAATGGCTCAACGCATTGTCGCCCGATTCGGGGAACAGACCCTGGATGTGATCGAACACGAAATCGAGCGGCTCCTCGAGGTCGAAGGCATCGGGCCTTACAGGGTCGAACGGATCAGTAAGGCCTGGGACGATCAGAAGGATATCCGTGACCTTATGGTGTTTCTGAGAGGGCACGGAGTCAGCTCGGCATACGCAACGCGAATCTTCAAGCACTACGGCAAGGGAGCCCTCGATGTCGTCCGGAACAACCCGTACCGGCTGGCCATGGACGTTTCGGGGATAGGATTCATCACCGCCGACAAGATTGCGGGAAATTTAGGTTTTGCCCCGGATTCGCCTCTGAGGGCGGAAGCAGGCATCCTTTACGTCATTCAACAGGGGATGGACGGCGGCCATGTGTGCCTGCCGTTTCAGCGTCTGGTGGAAGATTCCGTGAAGCTGCTCGATATACCGCCGGAGATTATCGAGGATGCCCTGCAGCGGCTGGCCGCCGACAGGCGGGTGGTCATCGAGGATCTTTCCGTCGAAGTGGCGGAGTCGTTCGGAGACCATCGGGCCGTCTACCTCAGGGGCTATCATCTGGCTGAAGTCCAGGCTTGCCGACGCCTGATTTTTCTCCAGTCTTACGGCAGGCTCCAGAAGAAAATCGATCCGGAAGCGGCTCTCCAGCAACTCAGGAACAAGCTCCCCGTCAAACTCGCTCCCCTGCAGGAAGACGCCGTGAGACGGACTCTCACCGACAAAGTCGTTGTCATTACAGGAGGCCCCGGCACCGGCAAGACGACCCTCATCCGTGCCGTCCTGACCATTTACCGGCACATGGGCGCCCGTGTGTGCCTGGCTGCTCCCACAGGGCGAGCTGCCAAGAGGCTTAGCGAGGCGACGCGCCATGTTGCGGGCACGGTGCACCGTCTGCTGGAATTCAGCCCACAGACGGGTGGATTTCAGAAAAACGAGCAGCAGCCCCTTTCAGCGGATCTCGTCATCGTGGACGAGGCGTCCATGCTCGATGTCCTGCTCCTGCATCATCTCCTCAAGGCCGTGCCCGGCCATGCCACCTTCGTGCTCGTCGGGGACGTGGACCAGCTCCCTTCTGTAGGCCCCGGGAACGTGCTGCGAGACATCATCGATTCGGGAGGGTTCCCGGTGGTGCGTCTTACGGAAATCTTCCGCCAGGCTCGAAAAAGCCGCATCGTCACGAATGCCCACCTCATCCAGCAGGGCAGATTCCCCTTGATCAAGGCCGACCCCGATGAGCTGCAGGATTTCTACTTTATCGAGAAGGAGGATCCCGAGGCGGCGGTGCAGGTCATTATAAGATTGTGCACCGACCGGATTCCCGCCCGTTTCGGTTTCGATCCCATGGAGGACATCCAGGTGCTCAGCCCCATGCAGAAAGGGGCCGCGGGTGTTCAGAGGCTGAACGCGGCCCTGCAGGAGGCTTTCAACCCGAAGGGCAAATCCGTGGAAAGGAACGGCAGGATCTACCGGGTGGGAGACCGGGTGATGCAGATCAGGAACAATTACGACAAAGAAGTGTTCAACGGCGACATGGGTCGAGTCAGGAAGATCGACCTGGAAGAACAGGAACTGGTGGTGGAGATGGACAGGCGTCCTGTCACGTACGACTTTTCCGACCTGGACGAACTCGTGCCGGCCTATGCCATCAGCATTCACAAGGCACAGGGCAGTGAATACCCCGCCGTGGTCATCCCGCTGCTTACCCAGCACTACGTCATGCTTCAGCGCAACCTGCTCTATACCGCCGTTACCCGTGCGAGAAAGCTGGTCATCGTCGTGGGCACCGTCCGGGCGCTGTCCATTGCCGTGCGCAATGAAAAGATGCACAGGCGGCATACACTCTTCAAGGAGCGTCTCCGCGGAATGCTGCAAAGCGGATGCTTCTGATCGCGGATTTAGACTTCAAATGGAGGAAGCCATGGCAGACCGTGTGGTTCTGACACCCATAGGCGTCATTCAGAGTCCCTTCAGGAACGGGGAGGAAGCCCCGAAGCAGGGCTTTGAATCATCAGCGCAAGGATGGCTTATCGTCGATGAACGCTACAGGGACGCCTTTGTCGGTCTCGAGGCGGGGCAGCGCATCGTAATCCTCTACTGGCTCGACCGCGCGGATCGCGAACTCCTGCAGGTTCATCCCCGCGGCGACCTGTCGCGACCTCTCAAAGGAGTATTTGCGACGAGGAGTCCTCACCGCCCGAACCCCATAGGCATCGAAGTGGTCGAAGTGCTCGAACTCAAGGGAACGAACATCAGGGTCCGATGCCTCGACGCCCTGGACGGTACGCCTCTTCTGGACATCAAGTGCACGGTCACAGGCGGGGAACATCCCGCCTGAAAGGGCTTCGGCCGCTTCTTTCAGCAGCTTTTTCCTTCGGTTCAGCTTTTTGTGGTCTTTTGAAGGCTTGCGCGTTAGAATGCATGCGTTGCCCCACGTCATCTTTTCGGAAGGAAGCGGCCATGACATCTCCTCCCACGGATTCTTACCAGCGGCGTATCGACTACCTCCGGCTTTCCATTACCGACCGATGCAACCTTCGCTGCACGTACTGCATGCCCGAATACGGAGTGCAGAAGCTCGAACACCGGAATGTCCTGCGATACGAGGAAATCCTGCGGCTTGCCCGCATTGCGGTGCGGATGGGTATTTCGAAGATCCGCATTACGGGCGGAGAGCCTCTCGTCAGAAGAGATATTCTCTTCCTGTGCGAAAACATCGCCCGGATCGACGGGCTGAAAAGTCTCAGCATTACCACCAACGGAGTGCTTCTCTCACGGTTCGCCAAGTCTATCTACCGCATGGGCATAAGGCGCATCAACATCAGCCTGGACACCCTGCAGCCCGCCAAGTACGCGGCCATCACAAGGGTGGACTGTTTCCGGGAAGTGTGGGAAGGCATCCTGGCGGCCCACTGCGCCGGTTTCGACCCGGTGAAACTCAACGCCGTCGCCATGCGCGGTGTCAACGACGATGAAATCGAGGACCTCGCCCGCCTGTCCATCGAATATCCCTTCGATGTGCGCTTTATAGAATGCATGCCTTTCAATTCCGAGGGCTATGACGAAAAATTCATGCCCACCGACGAGATCCTGGACCGCCTGGCGCGTGTGGCTCCCATCTGTCCGGCGGACGGAGCCGACAGCAACGGGCCCGCCACTCATTACCGGTTCGCCGGAGCTCCCGGCAGGATCGGAATCATCAGTCCCGTAAGCCACCATTTCTGCCCCGCGTGCAACCGGCTGCGCCTGACCGCCGACGGGAAGCTTCGCACCTGCCTGTTTTCCACAGACGAAACGGATCTCAGGGGCCTTCTGCGCCAGGGAGCTTCCGATGAAAGGATAACGGCCGTCATCCGCAAGGCCATCGACAGCAAGCCCGAAAGACACCACCTGTCGGGAGGGGCTCTTCGAAAATGCATCAGCCGCCCCATGTTCTCCATCGGCGGTTGACTCGGATTTCATACTTTTCCAAGGCCCAGGGCGGTCTGAGCTGCGCCGATGAGGGCCGCGTCGTCCCCGAGCAGGCTCCTGGTGATGACCATTTCATCAGGTTCGAACATCCGGGCGTTTTCAGCCAGGCTCTCCTTCAGATGCTCGATGAACTGGTCCCAGCTGCCGCTGACTCCGCCTCCAATCACCGCGTTTCGTAAGCCAAGCACCGTGCACAGATTGGCTAAAGCCAGTCCCAGCGCCCTCCCCATCCTTCGGAAGACGCTGCAGGCCAGGGCATCTCCCGCCCGGGCATGCCGGTATACGTCCTCGGGGGTGAGTTCCCCTCGAGCGTGAAGACGGTGCAGATCCCCCTCCGGCAGTTCCCCTCGTGCCTCGGCATCCCTTATCCCTTCCACCAGGGCTCGCCCCGATGCATACGCTTCCAGGCAGCCGGAAGCTCCGCACGCGCACCGGCAGCCTCCAGGCCAGACGATCATGTGCCCGATCTCTCCCACAAAGCCGAGCCCGTCTCCCTGCCACAGCCGGCCGTCCAGGATCAGGCATCCTCCCACCCCCGTACCCAGGGTGATGCCGATCCAGTTGCGAACGCCCCTCCCGGCGCCCGCCCGGGATTCGCCCAGGCCGAAAACATTGGCGTCGTTTTCGATGGTCACCGGCAGGCCGAGGCCGGTTTCGAGTTCCCTGGCGAGCGGGAAGTTTCTCATGGCTGGAAGGTTGGGCGAGAAGACCACGGTTCCCCGGGCTGCATCGATCTTTCCGGCGACGCCGAGCCCCACTGCCGCGACACTTGCCCCCATCTCGGCGGCCTCTTGTACCAGGGCCCTGCATTCGAGGACAAGCTTGCGGGACACGTGGGCGGTTCCGAGAGATATTTCCGTGGTGGTGCGGCGCCTCTGGAGGATCGTGCAGCGGCTGTCCACAAGAGCGGACCTCATGTGAGTCCCGCCCACGTCGATTCCTATGACCGTCTTCTTTTCCATGAAGGCCCCGTGTCGGCCTGCATCGAGCGGGATGTCCCGCCTTTCCGGGGCTCCGCGGGAACAATACGCCGCAGACCGGCCCGCGGGACCGTCCCGGCTTTCAGGGCAGGAAGCTTTCGGGAAGGTAGAACACGTAGTGGTTCGACAGGATGTCGAACAGGATGTCCGTTTCCGTTTCGACGGCGTCGTAGAGTTCTTTCAGCGTTTCCGCTCCGGCGATATGATGAAGAAAGAGGTTCGGATTTCGAAACTCGGGATGAACGGGCAGCAGGAAGTGTTGAATGTTTCCGCGCCAGACGATGTTCAGCGCCTGGCGTTCCTCCTGGATGGTCTTGTACAGGCGCCTGAGCAGGTCTGTCCTGAGAACGGGAGACGTCGCCCGTGTTACGCATTCCATCCATCCCGCAAGCCGGTAGACTCTGCGCATCAAAGCCTCTTCCGCCCTGTACCTGAACAGCCCCATGACGGTGTAATGGTATCCTCCATCCAGGCTGAAATGGTTGGGCACGAAGGCAATGTGTTCATGCCCCTTGAGTCGGAGGGTTTCCCGGCGATGTTCCTCGAACCTTGCGGACTCCTCCCTCGTGCACATCATGGCGAACCCCGAACGCCACGGACCTCGGCGGAATTCCAGGGGATGAACCGAAAGGAGGTTGTCCTTCTGAGGAAGCCTTTCTTCGATATCGATGACGTCTGCCATGTCCTGTTCCGGGATCACCTGTCGGAATGAAGAATTCACACCGGGCCGCCCGGGCCGGGTGAGATTCCTGCACGGACGGAGACCGCGTTTTCTTCTATTTCCCTTCAGGGAAGATAGGGGCTGAGGTCTTCAACGTAATCGGTGAGGACCTTGAAGCCCGATTCCTTCAAGATGTCCGCGGCCCTGTCGAAGACGTCCGTGTTGACGCGCAGAATGAGCTGCCAAATGTTCTTGTGGCCGCGAAGGGGCACGATGAGGACGCTCCTGATGCTGATTTCCGCCTGGGCCATGAGGCGGCCTACTTCGGCCAGCATCCCGATGCGGTCCTGCACGAGCAGAGACAGCCTCCTGCTGTCGTCGCTCAGCCCCAGAGAGGTAAGAAGGACTTCCATGAGGTCCGTCGTGGTGATGATGCCCACCAGCCTTCCGTCCTTCACCACCGGCAGAGCGCCGATCTTGCTGTCGTGCATGATCAGGGCGGCCCGTTCGATGTTCATGTCTGGAGTCGCGGTGATGACGTTCTTGGTCATGATGTTGGCGACGTTGAGTTTCTGCAGGACGTAGGTCAGTTCATGGACGCTCAGCGTTGTGGCGGGAGATGCCCATGCCTCCCTCAAATCGCGGTCCGTGACAATCCCCATGAGGTGCGCCTTGCCGTCCGTTACCGGAAGATGCGAAATCCTGTGATGATCCATCATCTCGCGAGCCTTGAAGATGGAGGTGTCGGGAGTGATGGTCAGCAGATTGGTCTTCATATGCCAGCCGACATACATGGTTGCCTCCTTGCTTGTCGTTTCGTCGAAGCCATGGACATCATAGGGAAATAAGAAAGGAAGTGTCAACGACGAAGTGTCCGGGGCGGACGAAAGGAAGGAAAAGAGAGGCAGGAGGCAAATCGATAAGCCCCGACACTCGAAGCATATACCGGCGGCCCTGAAACCCGCCGCATTACGGCATGCGTCTACAGCCCTGCATCCAAAGATCCGGGGAGGAGTCGGGCGCCCGCCTCAAACACCGCTCCTCGAAAGTCGAAAATTCGTACAGATGCAAACAGTCCCCTTCGCGGACACTAATTTATAAACACCTGCCTGTAAAAATCCAGGTGTTCGATGACCATGCCCGCGCCTCGAGCGACGGCGGTGAGGGGATCGTCGGCGATGTTGACCTTGAGGCTTGTACTGTCGGAAAGGAGCCGGTCGAGGCCTCGAAGGAGGGCTCCCCCTCCGGCCAGCCAGAATCCCTTGTCGTGTATATCGGCCGCAAGGTCGGGAGGTGTCTTTTCAAGCGCCCGCTTGACAGCTTCGACTATGGCCAGGACCGGTTCCTTTATGGCTTCCCTGATCTCTTCGTCCGTTACCTTGAATGTCTTGGGGATGCCCGACAGGATTTCCTTGCCCGTAATGTCGATGGATTCGGGCTGTTCGAGGGGCGCCGCGGTGCCGATCCGCATCTTGACACTCTCGGCAAGCACCTCGCTGATGATCATCTGGCGCTCTCTCTGCATATACCGCAGAATCGCCTCGTTGGCTTCGTCCCCGGCCACGCGCACCGATTCGCTGTAAGCAACGGCGAACATGGAGATGACCGCCACCTCCGTGGTGCCTCCGCCGATATCCACGATCATGTTCCCGAAAGGCTGATCGATGGGCAGGCCTGCGCCGATGGCCGCGGCCATGGGTTCCTCCACCAGGTGGATATGGCGGGCGCCCGCCTGTTCCGCCGCTTCGATCACTGCGCGTTTTTCCACGGAAGTAATGCCCGTGGGGACGGCCACCACGAGCCTCGGCCGGATCAACTGGCGGCGCTGGAGCACCTTCGCCAGGAAATACTTGATCATGACGCTGGTGACTTCGAAATCGGCAATGACGCCGTCTTTCAGGGGACGGATGGTCACGATGCGCTGCCCGTGACGTCCGATGATGTTTCTTGCTTCCTGCCCCACAGCAATGACCTGGTGCGTGTCCTGGTTGATGGCGACTACGGAAGGTTCGTTCAGAACCACACCTTTCCCGCGAAGATAAATCAAGGTGTTGGCAGTACCCAGATCCATGGCGAGATCTTTGGAAAAATATGCGAAAAGTCGTTCAAACATGCGCAACCCTTTTTGTCTGCCATACGGTTTCAATATTTTAACGCCGGTAGAGTCTATAGATATTGCCCTGACCGGTCAACGAATTTTACGTACCGGCGTTTTCAAACCTGGGGCGAAAAGCGGAAAAGAGACGCTGATTGACCAGGGGCCACAGTTCCTCGCTGCGAGTGCCGTCCTGCGGAAAGGCGACGCTGGCGATGTAGGGCTGCAGCCTGGCTCCCTTGATCCTGCCCTGGATGAGTTGTCTGCCGAAATCATCGAGGGCGGTGAGGTGATGTTGAGCGTCCTGTGGGGCCGTCGCCGGGAAAAGAATGCCGAACCGGTTTTCCGAAATCTGCCCCACGATGGAATCGGAGGGAAGCACTTCGAAGAGCCCGTCGGCAAGGTTCTTGCGCACCTGGCGGATCTGTTTGGGAGGGATCCTGGTGGTGAGGATCTGCCAGGGTTCGAACTGAAGGACGGCCAAGGTAAACGGCGTGCTGCTCTGCATGGATGAAGTCAGAAGGCTGTCCAGCCTGGCCTCGAAAGTCCGGCTGTTGTAGATGCCGGTGCAGAAATCGTAGGTCTGCAGGTGGTCGCATTCTTCCTTGTAGAAGAGCTGTTCGAGGAGAAGCTGAAAGAAGTGCAGGGCGTGCCGGATCGTACTGGTGTGCTGTTCTCCCCATTCCATGACCTGGCGCGAGAGAAAGGCGAGGGCGATGGAATGGCCGAGGGATGTCTGGGAGGGGATGACCCAGAGTGTTCCGTGATGAGGAAGGCTTTCAGCGGGAGAGAAGAGGAAGTGGTCCTGGATCTGCGGGTTGAGCCTCGGGATGAGGAGCAACTTCTGGTTCTGGAATACGCGGCTTACCAGGCCCTGCTTTACGGGCAGATTGCGGCTGAGTACGCTGCGGGGGGCGTTGGATGTGGCGGCGAGCATCCGGCAGTCCTGGGATCCCGCTTCCCTGAGCACGAGAAACCCGTACTCGGCTCCAAGCAGCTGAGCGCATTCCGTGACCAGCATACGGCAGTAGTCTTCCAGGGGCTGTCCTTCGAAGGCCACTTCATCCAGGCGCTGCCACAGGTCGAAGATCTGCACGAAATTCCGGTGTTCGACGGCGGATCGCCGGCTGGTGAGCAGTTCATCCAGGATTTCGGCGATTTCCTTGATCCACTTCTGCTGCTTGTCGTTGAAACCCCAGGAGTACTTGGTGTCCACGTAGAGGACTCCGGAACCCTGGCCCACGGGCACGACGAAAAGCCCCTTGATGTGCGACTCCCCTTCACGGTAAAAAGGGACTGTTGAAGGCAGTGAGTTGGTTACCTCTGGAACCTTGTCCAGGTGAACGGTCTGGCCGACCTTCTGGACCTGCCCGAGGATGCCGCTCTGTTCCAGCGGAAGAGTGACACTGTCCGGCAGGAATTTGCTCAGCGACTGACAGGCTTCCATGCGGAGTTCGCGGCTCTTGGGATCGACAACAAAAAGGGCGGTGGTGTAGGCTTCCAGGATGTTGCTGAGCAGACTGACAAGCGACTGGAACGGGTTGAAATGCATAAGCTTATCGCCCTTCTCGTCTGATCGTTCAGACAGCGGGGTCGTGACATGATACGTGTACCACGGGTCGGTCGGTTTCTAAGGCCGTGTCCGGAGGGCCCCTCAGCCGGGGCTTTGTTCGATGGGCGGGCAAACGACCCGGGGCCGGGGTCAGAACCTGGGAAATCCCTCCCCGATTTATCCCGCCCCTCCGATCTCCCGGTTCTTCCGCGAGAGGCCGGCGGCCGCGCTCCGGACGGGTCCCGGTCCGCATGGCGGGAATGGCCTACACCCTTCCATAGATGAGAAAGCCGAAAAAGTAAAGCGAGAAAAAGCATGGGCAAAATCACCATTCTGCCGGATACGTTGTGCAACCAGATTGCGGCCGGGGAGGTGGTCGAAAGACCGGCGGCGGCCGTAAAGGAACTGCTGGAGAACAGCATCGACGCCGGAGCCCGCCGGGTGTCCCTGTCGCTGCTCCAGGGAGGCCGCCGCGAGATTCGGGTCGTGGACGACGGATCCGGCATGCACCCCGACGATGCGCTGCTTGCCGTCGAACGCCATGCCACCAGCAAGATCCGGTCCGTCGAAGATCTGCAGGCGGTTTCTTCACTGGGTTTTCGCGGGGAGGCGCTGCCCAGCATCGCCGCGGTAAGCCGTTTCGAACTGGCCACCCGTGAACCCGACGCCGTATCCGGCGTAATCGTGCGCATCGAAGGCGGCATCCTTCGGGATGTGCGCGAAACCGGGTGTCCTCCCGGAACCATGGTCACCGTGCGCGACCTCTTTTACAACATCCCCGCCCGCCGGAAGTTTCTCAGGTCCGTCGATACCGAACTGGCTCACATCAACGACCAGGTTCTCCGCCTGGCCATGGCCCGCCCGGATATCCATTTTCAGCTCCACCACGATGAACGCCGCATCCATGATTTCCCCCGGACAAGGGCGCTCGAACACAGAGCCGCCCAGATCCTCGGTCCCGACGTCGCAAAACGACTCCGCCCCTTTTCTCACCGTACTCCCGTTGTGCACGTCCACGGCCTGGCGGCCCCGGCGGATATCCAGCGTGCGGGCAGCCAGCATCTCATCGTCTTCGTGAATGGAAGAGCCGTCTGGGACCGTGTGCTGAACCGGGCCGTTACCGCCGCCTACGAGAGCCTCCTTCCCCGGGGCAGGTTCCCGCTCGCCGTCGTCTTCGTCGACATCGAACCGGAGCTCGTCGACGTCAACGTACACCCCACCAAGAAGGAAGTGCGCCTGAGAAATCCCGGCGAAACCGTCGACGCCGTTCGAATCGCCGTTCGCGGCGCTCTTTGCGCCTCGAGGCCCGCTGCCCTGTCTTCGCCTGCCCAGGCCTTCCCCCGCCGGGGCATCGAGTCCGCTCCGCACCTGAACGAAACCCAGGTGTCCATGGACGTCTTTCCACAGGCATCCCCTGCAGCCGCGGCTCCCTCAGTGCGTTTTCAGCCGTCCTTCGATGACGTTCTTCCTTCTGCCGCCACGGCTGAAGACACAGGATCGCCACTCCCCGATTCCGGATCCCGGGAACCCGTTTCCTTCGCCCGGCTCCCCCTCGTCGGCCAGGTCGCCAACATGTACATCCTCCTCGAAGCCCCCGACGGCCTTGTCATCATCGACCAGCATGCGGCCCACGAACGCATCCTCTTCGACCGCCTCACTTCCTCGCCTTCCCGCGAACCCGGCCAGCGGCTCCTGAAATCCGCCGTACTCGATCTCATGCCCCGCGAAGCCGCGGCCCTGCGCCGCTGGACCGGCAGGCTCAAAGACATCGGCTTCGACATCGAACCGTTCGGCGGCGACAGCTTCGTGGTCCACGCCGTTCCGTCGGCCCTCGGTTCCTGCCCTCCCGACCTTCTCGTGCGCGAATTCCTCGCCTCGGCCCACGAGGACGAAAACGCCCCCAGCTTCGAACCACTCACAGCCCTCGTGAAGACCGCCGCCTGCCACCAGGCGGTGCGGGCAGGCCGCCGCATGAAGCCCGACGAGATCCGCCATCTTCTCGAACAACTCGACCTCACCCCCTTCGGGTCCACCTGCCCTCACGGCCGCCCTCTGTGGCACAAACTGACCCATGCCGAAATCGCCCGCATGTTCCATCGCACCTGATGAACGGAACCACGAGATGCCTTCCACCCTCCCCATCCTCATACTCGCAGGCCCCACCGCCGCCGGCAAGACCGCCCTCGCAGTCCGGCTTGCCCGGCGCCTCGGTTCCGAAATCGTCAATGCCGATTCCCTGCAGGTCTACCGCTACATGGATATCGGCACCGCCAAGCCGTCCATCGAGGAACGTTCCGCCGCCACGCACCGACTCATCGACGTCGCCGACCCCGATGAACCCTTCGACGCCGCCCGCTACCTCGAACTCGCCCGCCCCGTTGTCAACGAACTGCACGCGCGCGGCAAAGTCCCCATCGTCACCGGCGGAACCGGCCTCTATATCAAGGTTCTCACCCGAGGCATCTGCGAAGGCGCTCCCTCCCACCCCGGCATGCGCCAAAGACTCCAGGACGAACTGCAGGCCCGGGGCTTGCTCGCCCTCCACAAAGAACTTCTTCGCGTCGACCCGCCCCTCGGATCCAAGATCCATCCCAACGACCGGCAGCGCATCCTGAGAGCCCTCGAAGTCCACCGCATCTCCGGCGTTCCCCTCTCCCACTGGCAGCAACAGCACCGATTCAACCGGATCCTTTACCGCAGCGTCAAAATCTTCCTGTACCGGCAGCGGGATGTCCTCTACGACCGAATCGACCGCCGGGTCGACGACATGATGCGCCTGGGACTGCTCGACGAAGTGAAAAAGCTCATCGCCATGGGCTTCGGCCCAGAACTGAAACCCATGCAGTCCCTCGGATACCGGCAGCTGTGCGGGCACCTGGCCGGGGAGCTTTCCCTCGACCGGGCCGTGGCCGATATCCGCCGGGAAACCCGCCGCTATGCCAAGCGCCAGGTGACCTGGTTTCGAGGCGATCCGGAATTCATGTGGGTCGATGCGCAGGACGAACAGGAGGCGACCGACCTGATCGAAGGGGAACTTCAAAAAGCACTCCCCCCCGGCGGACCTGCGCTTCCCGTTCCCTGACCCAATGCGGCGGGACCCCGGCCCGTGTTGCTCCGGCCGCTTCCTCCAACACCCATGTTTCCTCGAAAGCCCGTTGCGGATTTGTCGCAATGCCGTTAAGATCACCCTCCAGCGCCGGGGGGATCTCAAAGGTACACCCATCCACGTTTCACGGCATGATTTCGGCATATTGAACCATGATCTGTCGCATTTGCCTTGCAACGACGGCGATTTCATTTCATCATGCCGCCATGTTCCGTCCCCGTGGACCTGCCGGAAGCGAAGCACGGGCGACGGAGGATCCGGATGGCGCTGATAAGCAAGGGATGCAATGGAAAAGAGGGGAGGAGTCTTGAAGGTTGTTCCGGTGATTCTGTTCGCCACCCTGCTGGTGGCGGTGGGGGAAGTCCTGCTCAGCGCCGGCATGAAGCAGGTGGGCAGGGGAGGGTACGAGGGACTGCGGATCATACTCGCGGCGGCGACCAACCCGCTCGTGCTTGGCGGCGTCCTTCTTTCGGCCTGTTTCTTCGGCCTGTACCTGCTGACGCTTTCCTGGGCCGACATTACCTTCGTGATGCCTTTTACCGCACTCAGTTACCTTTTCGTCGCGGTCATGGCGAAAACGGTTCTTGAAGAACCGGTTTCCCTGAACCGCTGGATCGGAACTTTTTTGATTGTCGCGGGAGTCATGATCATCGGGTTCGGGGAACGCCAGTGAAATGAAACCAGAATGAAACCGATCGGTTCGAACCGGGGGATTTCCGACATGGACCAGAACACCCAGGCAGCAGAGGCTTCAGTCTGCCCCGTTAATTCTCACAATGAATGGGACCCGCTTGAAGAAATCATCGTGGGCAGACTCGAAGGGTCCAACATTCCATCCTATCACGTTGCGGTAACCTTCAATATTCCGCCTTCCACGGCAAAACTGTTCAGGTTCGCGGCAGGCAGAAGGTTTCCCGGATGGATGATCCGGAAGGCCCGGAAGGAACTGGACGAATTCATCCACATTCTCGAAGCGGAGGGAGTGAAGGTCCGAAGGCCCGACAAGGTGGATTTCCACCGCAGGTACAGGACGCCGTCGTGGTCCTCGCGGGGGTTCTGCACAGCGTGCCCCCGGGACATCTTCCTGGTTGTCGGCAACGAAATCATCGAAACCCCCACCTGCTGGCGTTCGCGCTTCTTCGAACCCTATGCGTACAGGCGGCTGTTCAAGGAATACTTCCTGAAAGGAGCCCGGTGGACGGCGGCCCCCAGGCCGGAACTCACCGACGAACTCTTCCGCCGCGACTACGTCATTCCCCGGGACGGCGAACCCATTCGCTACGTCATCAACGAATTCGAACCCGTCTTCGATGCGGCCGATTTCGTGCGCTGCGGCCGGGACGTGCTCGTCACCCGCAGCAACGTGACCAACGCCATGGGGATCGAATGGCTCCGCAGGCACCTCGGAGACACCTACCGCATCCATGAAATCGAAAGCCGCTGCAGGCAGCCCATGCACATCGATTCGAGCCTCCTTCCGCTGGCTCCCGGAAAGGTCCTGGTCAACCCGGACTACATCGATGTCACCAGGCTTCCGCCCATGTTCAAGTCCTGGGACGTGCTCATCGCTCCCCGCCCCGATCCCGTAAACGGCTTCATGTCCAGTATTTCCGCGTGCAGCCCCTGGACCAGCATCAACGTGCTCATGCTCGACGAAAAACGCGTGGTCGTGGACAGTTCCCAGGTGTCGCTTATCCGAGCCCTCAAGAACTGGGGATTCGAACCCATCCGCTGCGCTTTCCTCAGCTACGGGCCGTTCGGAGGCTCGTTCCACTGCGCCACCCTGGATATCCGAAGACGAGGCACCCTCCAGTCCTACTTCTGACCCGGACCGAACCCGCGGAATCCTTTCTTTGCCTAAGAATCCATTCCCTGTCCAACAATCCCCATCCCTCCCTCCGCCCGACCCGGGCGGAGGGAGGGATGGAAGGGACGGATCACAGGGATTTCCAGGGTTAGGGGCGGGTGTGCTCAAGTAATATGAAATGGATGTGCCGGGCGGGGTTTTGCCGGAAGCAGTCAACAGTTCCCGCCGGCTTGGAGAGAACACTCGGGCAGGTGAAGTCTTCCCGCAACCACGAAGGCTTCATTGCAGCGGTGACCTTTTTCGTCTGCTTGACGATGTTGCAGATGGCCGTGTGGGAGCAACCGGTGATGACGACAACCCCTTTTCCCGTACGCCAGGGCCGGGGCCGAATCGTCGAGCGGAAAATCGGGGTGCTTTTTTCCTTCGTCTCATGTGTATAAAGGATCACTGCCGGGGATCGAACGCGTTGAGTCTCGGGATTTCCCCGAGGAACCAGAGGACCTGCGCGACGGAGATCGGTTTTCGGCACAAGATGAAGTCAAACGATCATTCATGGAATCGAGTCCGAACGGAACTCCATTGTGTTCCCCGGTGGGTTTACCTGTAGACGAAAGGAGCCGGGATGGATTACGAGCCGCGTGGGGGAGGCGGTGGGGGGAAGGGTATTCGAGTCCGCCGGCTAAACGAGGATGCGGCCGAGAAACTCCCTGGTTCTCGGGTTTTCGGGGGAATCGAAGAAGATTCGCCCGGGATTTCTTTCAATCAGCCGCCCCTCGTCCATGAAGAAGACCTCGTCGGCCACCTTCCTGGCGAAACCCATTTCGTGGGTGACGACGACCATGGTCATGCCGCTGCCGGCAAGATCGATCATGACGTCGAGCACCTCCTTGATCATTTCCGGGTCGAGAGCTGAAGTCGGTTCATCAAAAAGCATGATCCCGGGGTCCATGGCGAGGCTCCGGGCGATCGCCACGCGCTGCTGCTGCCCGCCGGACAGTTCAGCGGGATACATGGACGCCTTGTCCGGAATGCCGACTCGATCGAGAAGCTCCATGGCGCGGCCCACAGCCTGCCCTTTCGTCTTCTTCCGGACCTTGATCGGGGCCAGGGTGATATTGTCCAGGACCGTCATGTGAGGATACAGTTCGAAGTGTTGAAACACCATCCCGATCTCGGCTCGAAGCGCGCAGAGGTCGGTGCGGGGGTCGAGCACGGACTTGCCGTCCACGATGATCTCCCCTTGCTGGAAGTGTTCGAGCCCGTTAATGCACCTCAGGAGGGAACTCTTCCCGGATCCGCTGGGTCCGCAGATCACGATGGTCTGCCCGCGGTCGATCGTGCAGGAAAAGCCGTCGATGACCTTCACCCCCTTGCGGTACCACAGGCTTACGTTCCGTATGTCGATCAACAGGAGTTACCTCCCCGGTTCCTTTCGAGCCGACGATTGGCGAGAGACCATCCAAAACAGAAGATGAAATAGACCGCGGCGGCAAACAGGTAAAGTTCCACCGATCGGACTTCCCGGCTGTCCACCAGGTTCACCCGCCTCAGGAATTCCCGCAGACCGATTACGTACGCGAGAGACGTGTCCTGAAAGAGGACCACGGACTGGGTGGCCAGGGCGGGGACCATGTTTCGAAGGGCCTGGGGCAGAACGACATGGCGCTGGACCTGGAAGTAACTCAGCCCCGAAGCCCGTGCCGCCAGAACCTGTCCTCCGGGCACCGACTGCACTCCTCCTCGCACGATTTCGGCAAAGTAGGCGGCTTCGAACAGCACAAAGGCGATAACGGCCGAAGCAAAGGCGCCGAGAGGCTTTCCCACAAGAATGGGCACGAGGAAGTAGAACCAGAAGATGACGAGGATCAGGGGCTGGCTGCGAAAAAAGTGCACGTAGATGGATGTGGCAAGGTAGATCCAGCGGATGGAGGACAGGCGCCCCATGCCGAGGATGGTTCCCCAGAGGAGGCCGCCGGCCAGGGCTATGACGGCCAGTTCGAAGGTGAGGGCCAGGCCGCCGAGCATGAACTGCAGGTTTTTCAGGATGACATGGTCGGCCATGGGTCAGGCTTTCCTGCGGATCATGCCCGGGATGCGCATCTTCTTTTCGATGCAGGTCATGGCAAGGATGACCGCGGCGCTGGTGCCGAGGTAGACGAAGCTTGCCGCGGTGGTTGTCTCGAGGCCGTGGAAAGTGAATGAATCGATATAATTGGCCATTCCCGTGGTTTCCATGACTCCTATGGTCATGGTGAGAGCCGAATTCTTGAAGCAGGTGAGGAACTCGGTGGTGAGAAGCGGAAGACTGATGCGAAAGGCATAGGGGAGGATCACGTGGCGATAGGCCGCGGCCCGGGAAAGGCCCGTGGAAAAGGCAGCTCGGTACTGCCCCTGCGGGACGGCGAGAAGGCCCGACCGAAAGACCTCGGCGACCCTCGAAGCCGTATAGACCGCCAGGGACACAGCGCCCGCGCAGGCAGCCAGGTTGGTCACCCGGCGGTAGAGCCACAGCTCCATGTCCCTCGGCAGGAGGGAGGGCACGGCGAAGTACCAGAAAAAGATCTGTACAAGGAGGGGAACGTTTCGAAAGATTTCCACGTAGGCGGTGCCCAGCAGCCGAGCCGTCCTGGAAGGCGCCATGCGGCAAACAGCGATGAACAGCCCGATCAGCACGGCGATCGTCCAGGATGCGAGCGACAGACAGACGGTGGTCCGGATGCCGTCCACAAACATCCTCCCGTACGGCTCCCTCCAGAGCACACTCCAGTCAAAATCATAGTTGAGCATGGAAACTTTCGCTAGTCAGGGAAGCTCAGCACCTTCAGCATGATCCTGTATTCCTCCGTCATGGGCAGCACCAGCTGTCCGCCGGGGCCGAACCATTTGTCATAGATCTTCTCGAAGGACCCGTCCTTGAACATGCGGATCAGCGTGGCGTTGACGAAGTCTCTCCACTTGCTGTCGTCTTTGGGAAGAATAAATCCATAAGGTTCGTAGGTAAGGAATCCTCCAACGATTTCCCATTCTTCAGGCTTCTGAGCCTTGGCTCTCATCCCCGCCAGCATGGCTTCATCCGTGAAATACGCATCGATCTTGCCCTGCTGAAGTCCCAGGAACCCCTTGGTGTGATCTTCGAAGAGCACCATTTCACAGGGAGGATCGATCAGCCCGGAATCCATGGCCTTGCGAAGCCCCTTGATGTTGGCGGACGATCCACTCCCGACGCCGACCTTCTTTCCCGAAAGATCCGGGTAGCTCCGGATCGGGCTTCCTTTGGGAACGAGCAGCTTCGTACCGGTCAGAAAGTAGGGAAGGGAAAAGTCGACCGCTTCCTCCCGTTCGAGCGTGATCGTGGTGGAGCCTATGCCTGTGTCGATGGTCTTGTTGGCCACAAGCGGAATCCGGTTCTTGGGATTCATGGGAACCTTCACGTATTCGATCTTTTTGCCGAACCGGGTCTCGAGGGCCTTAACCAGTTCGGCTCCAAGATCCATGTCGAACCCGACCCATTCACCCTTTTCCGCGATATACCCGAACGGGACCGCGCCTTCCCTGTGGCCGATGTTCACCCTGCCCGTCTTTTCGATCCTGTCCAGGGCGCTCTCCCCCCGGGCGGTTTCCATCATGCCGAAAAAACAGGTCCAAGCGAGTACCCAAAGAGACCATTTGAAGCACCTTCCAAGCAACATTCTTCCTCCTCCGTTTCTTGATACAGCCAACTGAAAGGTTGACGAATTCGAGGGCCGGAACCAACCGGTGAGGCCACTGTAAAGAAAAAAGGTCCTCAACCGCTGCTTTCGACCCGCCTGACGGTACGGTCCGGGGCTTGTCGCACCCGGCTTGAAAACAGTCGCCCGATGCCGCCGCGCCCGTTTCTCTCCGGGGAGGCTCTTTCCGCGGCGCGGGGCGCCGCCTTTCATGCAAAACACTGCCTGTCAGGATTCCCCGCGGTGCGCAAGTTCCGTGTCCGGCGGGTTTGCGTTGGGGCCGAGCACCCGTCTGTCGTCCGTTCGGACGGTAAAGCCGATTTCGTCCAGGTATTCGAAGACGGGGATGCCCCGGGTCCTTCCATAGCCAAGCACATCCTTGATGTCGTCGAGAATGAGGCTGCCTTTTTCGAGTATCTTGTCCCTGACCGCCCTCTTGATCTCCTCCAGTGCCTGGGGAGTAATGTAGCGGCCGTCGTTGAGCCTGACGAGTCTGCCGATGCCGCTCAGGCACTCGAGGATCCTCTGCACTTCCCCCGCATTGAATGTTCGGCGCATCGGGTTGAGCCTGCAGAACTTGCCCGGGCTGAAGGGAACCAGGTTCGATTCTTTCGCGTAGCGCAAAAGGATGGCCGCCACCTTCTCCTGTTCCGGCAGGAGCCTGATCCTGAGGTCGGGAAGGCGGCAGTCGGAACCCGGGCCGGTGATGATGGCGCCGGTTCGGCCGAGTTCTTCCAGCATCATCTGAAACAGCTTGTCGTCCAGCAGGGGTGCAAGCTGCTTCCTGATTTCATTTGCTTTCATGGACGGCGCCAGGGGATTGCGACGGAAGAATTCCTTCAGGATCCCGGGAATCCTGTCTTTGAGGGCTTCGAAACGAATTCGGCCGAAATAGCCTTTGCCTTGAACGGGAAAGATTTCTCTTCGGCTCACTCCGGATTGGATCCGCGCATGAACACGATCCGCGTCGAATCCCGTTTCTTTTGCCACGTCTCCCGCATTCACCGGACTTACCAACTCTCTCTGGAAGTAGTTCCCCACCGCTTTTTCCAGGTCTTTCGCGCGCAAAGGTTCCAGGTAACGGACGATCGGTTTTGATTTCACCAGCCTGTATTTTTCGCGCGCCGCTTCGAGAATGACTCCACCGCCCGTCACCCTGCGCAGACTCATCGGGGAGATCACAAACCGGTCGCCCGGGCGCAGGGCCAAAGGATCGAGCAGCCGGAACTGGACCAGGCCCGTTTCGCCGGGCCTGATCTGCCTTTTGTCCATCAACACCACGTGAGCGGTGACGGCACACGTGCCCGTATACACCTTTATGCGCCGTCGATCTTGAACTGCGCCGGGCGCATTCGAAAGAACGGACAGTTCGGCGTTGAAAACATAGCGCACGTCCAGGCTCGCCGGGCTCGCCAGGACCATCCCCACTGCGGCTTCCTCCATCGAGATCCTGTGCAGGTTGATCCCCGCCCGCTGCCCGGGCAGTGCACGGTCGACCCGCTTGTGGTGCACCTCGATGAAACGTGCCTTGGTTTGTTTCTTCAAAGGCAGAATCTCAATGGCATCCTCCCTGGACAGGACCCCCGACACGATCGTGCCGCTCGCAACCGTGCCGAAGCCGGCAAAGCTTCTCACCTGGTCGATCCAGAGGCGAAACGGCATGTCGGCGTTCCTGCCGCACACATCGCCGGCCGACGTTTCGATGGCGGAAAGGATCTTGTGCAATCCCCTTTGATCCACGGCTGAAAAACCAATGACGGGCTTTCCGTGGAGGAAGGTTCCTTCGAGCAGTTCGCGGACCTCGAGTTCGGCCATTTCGAGGGTTTCATCATCCACCAGGTCCGCCTTGCTCAGGACGACGATGCCGCTTTGAGCTCCCATGAATTTCAGTATCTCGAGGTGATCGAGGGTCTGGGGCATGACTCCGTCATCCGCCGCCACGACCAGGACGGCCATGTCGACACTGCACAGGCCCCGGATGGTGTTTTTGAGGAAATCGCCGTGCCCCGGTACGTCGACCAGGGAGACCGCCGCACCCGAAGGAAGGGGGCAGGGAGCAATACCCGGTTCGATGGTGAGGCCGCGCCGCTTTTCCTCCTTCAGCCGATCCGTATCGACTCCGGTGAGGCATCGGACCAGGGATGTCTTGCCGTGGTCGACGTGACCCGCCACACCCGCGGTGATGTGTCCTTTCATCGCCTTTCAGCCTTTCAATTTTCAGCCCGAGGTTTCATCCGCACTTTTTTCCTGAAAAGATCGAGAGCTTCGGAGGTGTGCTTTCTCACAAGAGCGGCCTGGTCGATGCCGCGCGACTTCCTGTTTTCTTCGTATGCGGGGTGCGAAAAAGTGGGGGCGGGGGCCTGGAGCAGCGACTTGTATTCGTATGTCGCCGGGTCCATCACCACTTTGATAATGGATTCCTCGCCCCTGGGAATCTCTTCGACCCATCCCAGGCGCCGCATGCATTCGAACCGCGCCTGGTCCGTCATGAAGAAGTAGGCGTTCATCAGAAAGGTCAGCCTTTCGTAGGCCTGCACTTCGAAGTCGACTCCGTTTCCCAGGTGATGTGCCTTCATGATCAGGTCATAGAAGGTTTGGCGGCTTTCCGGGGTCTGCTCGCAGAAAAACAGGAGCATCCTGTCCGGAAGATCGGCCCACCGGGTCTTTTCATCCAGGTCGATGACCGACCCGAAAATCCGCCTCCATTCCATGAATCCCCTTCTGGCGGCTATCCTGCGTTTGTGGGACTCAAGGTAGACCACGTTCGCCATGATGTGCCTCCGAAGAAGATTCTCGATCGGTATGTCCATGCGACCCGGACTTCACAAGGCCGGCTCCCCCACTGCCGCCGCGCAACCCAGGCCCCAGTTTTCTGATGCGCTCGGTGAAATCGATGCAGCACCGGGCAAACTGCGGCCCCATGGCCGCGGAATTGAAAAACATCTCCACCCTGTCGGGGTTCATCCCGATGCCTGCGACCAGTTCCTTGACGTGAGCCACTCTCTTGGCCGCCCTGGCGTTGCCTGTCTGATAGTGGCAGTCGCCGGGGAGGCATCCGGAAACGAAGACGCCGTCGGCCCCCTTTTCCAGAGATCGGAGAAGGTGCACACAGGCCACTCGGCCCGTACACGGAACATAAATAATCCGCACGCTGGCAGGGTACTGGAGACGCATGGTCCCCGCCAGATCCGCAGCCGCATAGGAACACCACCTGCAGCAGAAACAGACGATCACCGGTTCGAACGAATTCTTCATGGCAAGCCTGCCTCCCATAACATGATGCAATCTCCGGGTCCCGGACGTTCGGATGAAATGAATGAACTTTCTGTCGACGTCACGCATGGCGGAACAAAAGGCCTGCCGTGTAAATGCCCCGTGTGTACGGCGAGGGTCCCTTTGATCCAGATAAGGATCGGTCGGAATTGAAGGGGGCAAGGGGAATCGAACCTCCTCCCGGTTTTCTAGACCGGGCCGACGGGTTTGCAGCCCGTGGGGCGCCCAGCACCATTGCCCCCGATAAACAGTTCAGTTCAGCAGGGCCTGGCAGCCGGGCGAAAGGAAGGGTTCATTCAGTACGAGGTAAAGATGGAGTGCATTCTTCGGCCCGGCTCCATAGCCACCAGACACGGGTAGCTGTACTTGCTCTGCGTCAGGTAAAGCCGAAAAACGGGTACATCGCGGGACTCCTCTCCGAGGACGATCTGCAAGTCGACACGAAGACAGATATAGCCAATATTTCGATAAGTCAAATTGGAAAAATCTATGATTTTGAAGTGAACCAGTGTTTTTACATTTTTCCCAGGTCATGCCGGAACGGGCCTCGGTGCAAGGCCGGCAGACTACGGTTGGCATCCGCTTCCGCGCGGGCAGAACCTCCCCGACAGAGCCGCTTGCAAGGACAATCAAGGATTAGGCTAGCCTAAGTTTATCTTGACATCCTAAGTTTTATGAACTAAGCAGGGAATTCAGATCCAGGGCGGCCGAAAGGCCTGTGGATTCAAAAGGAGGCGTGAGGGAAGCCGGGTTTCTCATGATCTGGGACCGGCGCATGTGCGGGGCGTAACCAGGAGGTCCCGAACGGTCGGTGAAGTCATCCGTATCGGGATGTTTCAGGAGGTCAGGCTATGTGTGTCATGGTGCTGTGTTCGAAAGGCAGGCTGCCGTCCATTCTCGAAAAGCTGCGTGA